>ERZ1643246.1404-NODE-1404-length-26352-cov-6.566795_pt1 | contig 26352 bp, 31 predicted proteins | sample MGYA00579265_ERZ1643246 | MGnify/ENA primary metagenome ERZ1643246 (study PRJEB29033, sample SAMEA4952261) | chicken gut metagenome | biome: Broiler Chicken; feature: Gastrointestinal Tract; material: Caecum | place: Ireland | collected 2018 | study: Broiler...
CCCCCTGCTGGGATTGCCCACCCCTCCCGCCGGGAAGAACAGCTTCAACCTCCCCTGCCCCTGCTGTGATGACAAGCCCAAGGGCAGGCACCTGAACATCAACCTGCAAAAGAATGTGTTTCGTTGCCCCCGGTGCGGGTTTTCCGGCGGCGTGCTGGATCTGTACGCTTTTTACGCCAAAATTCCCCTGGAGAAAGTCCTGGAGGAGCTCCTGGACCGGAAAGGACAGACACTCTATCCCCGGCAACCCTTGCCGGCGGTGGAGGAAAACCCCCTCACCGGCGTGGAGGAGCGCCACGCCACCTACACAGCGTTGCTGCAAAACCTGACCCTGGCCTCTGACCACCGGGAAAATCTCCTGTCTCGGGGACTGAGCCCGGAGGAGATCCACCGGCTGGGGTATAAGACCACTCCTGTGCTGGGATTTTCCTCCCTGGCAAAGCGCCTGCGGGAGAAGGGCCTGTACTTAGCCGGTGTTCCTGGTTTTTACAAAAACCAGAGCCAGTGGACGCTGAAAATCCCCGGCCGGGGCATCCTCATCCCGGTGCGGGATGTCCAGGGCCAGATCCAAGGCCTGCAAGTCCGCCTGGACAATGTGGAGAAACGGAAGTTCCGCTGGTTGTCCAGCAATGGATTGGAGGAGGGCTGCGGCGCCAAGACCTGGGTCCACCTTGCGGGGGAACCCAGGCCCCTGGTTCTTCTGACGGAGGGTCCCATGAAAGCCGATGTGATCCACTTCCTGACAGGCCAGACTGTCCTGGCAGTGGCAGGGGTCAACTCCCTGTCCCAGCTGAAACCTGCCCTGGAGAAGCTGCAAGCCGCGGGAATGGAGAAAGTCATGACTGCCTTTGATATGGACTATCTCATCAATCCCCATGTGCGGGCAGGGCAGGAGAACCTGGCGCACCTGCTGGACCAGTGTGGGATTTCCTACGGGACCTACCTGTGGGACCCCCGGTACAAGGGCCTGGATGACTACATCTGGGGCTGCCTGTGCGGCCCAAAGTGAACGGGAAGAGGCGGAGCGATTCGTCTCTTCTTTGCGCTATTTTATGGAAATAAAATGAATTGCCGAAAACTTCTTGACACAGAATATATATCGTGGTATATATCATAATAGGAGGTGGTCATCATGGATACCGCAAAAATCTTTGAAAACGGAAGGAGCCAGGCTGTGCGCCTGCCCCAAAAGTACCGCTTCAATGCGGACGAGGTGGTCATCCAGCGCTTGGGTGACGCTGTCCTGCTGGTTCCCAAGGAGTCTCTGTGGAACACCTTTATGGACGGTGTAAACAGCTTTACCGAGGATATTTTTGAAAACGGCCGCGACCAGGGGGGGCAGGAGGAGCGGGATAGCCTATGACGTATATGCTGGATACCAACATCTGCATCTATGTGATGAAGAACAAACCGGAAAAGGTACTGCGGCGGTTCCGAGAGGAGCTGGACGGAGGGCTTTGCATTTCCTCTATCACGCTGGCAGAATTGGAGTTTGGCATGAAGCATAGCTCCAACCCCGCAAAGAACGAGCAGGCTCTCCTACGTTTTTTGGCCCCGCTGAGCATCCTGCCCTTTGGGGCGGCTGCCGCGTCTGAGTATGGTGCACTGCGGACGTACCTGCAAAACAAGGGAACGCCCATTGGCCCCTTGGATATGTTGATTGCCGGGCACGCCTTGGCAGAGGGTCTCACCCTTGTGACAAACAATGTCCGGGAATTTGAACGGGTGCCAGATTTGCAACTGGAAAACTGGGCGCTATGAAAAAAACGGTAAACTGAAGATAGGAAGACCTATCCCTGAGCCCCACAGTATGAGGGGCTTGGCCGACTACATCTGGGGTTGCCTGTGCGGTCCAAAGCGAGCGGAGAAGAGGCGGAGGAATCCGCCTTTTCACATTTTTAAGAACAATGTATCGACAATGTTATAACGTTGCACTATAATAAGGATGAAAGGAGAGTGTGTATCATGGCACAAACAACTTTAAGCGTTCGAATGGATGATTCCCTAAAAAGCGACTTTGATAAAGTGTGTAACGAGCTTGGGTTGTCTATGACAACAGCCATTACCATGCTCGCCAAGAAGATGACTCGCGAGAAAAGACTTCCTTTTGAGGTATCTGTGGATCCTTTTTACTCAGAAGAGAACTTGGCTAGACTTAGAAGATCCATCGCGCAAATGGAGTCCACTGGCGGCACTGTCCATGAGGTGAATTTGGATGATTAAAGCGTGGACAGATGCGGCATGGGAGGATTTCGAGTACTGGATGAGACAAGATCGAAAGACTCTCCGGCGAATTCTTCAACTGCTCAGGGACATCGACCGCAATGGATACGAAGGCATCGGCAAGCCGGAATGACTGAGCGGCGACCTTTCTGCGTATTGGAGCCGTAGAATTGACGAGGCAAACCGTATCGTCTACCGCATAGAAAACGATGTTATTAAGATTGTTCAGTGTGGTTCTCATTATCGAGATAAGTAAAAAGGAAAATGATGAAGGCGCCCATTGTATTGGGGTGTTTCTTCCTCCCACACTGGTCTTAAAATTTACTTGCTGCTGGGGCCGCCTGTGCGGCCCAAAGTGAAAGGGGAAGAGGCGGAGCGATCCGTCTCTTCTTTTTTCGCAAGGATGCGTTTTTGGTTGTAAAACGCGCACAGTACCAGTGTAATACAGACAAGGAATAATTAAAGGAGGATTCGCCATGCTTATCGCCATCGACCACGGAAACTACGCCATCAAGACGCCGCACACCGCTTTTCTCTCCGGCCTTGCGGAGCACAAGGTACAGCCGCCTTTGGCGGAAGAGGTGGTGGAATACGGGGGCAGCTACTGGACTTTGTCCGGAAAGCGCCTGCCCTACATGCGGGACAAGACCCGGGACAGCCGGTTCTTTGTCCTCACCCTGTTCGCTATTGGCCGGGAATTGGAGCGCCGGGGCTCCCTGCTTCCCTTCGAACAAATCGACCTGGCCGTAGGCCTGCCTCCCGAGCACTATGGCATGCTCCGGGACAAGTTTGCCCAGTACTTCCGCCGGGGTGTGGTGAAGTTCACCTACAAAGACCAGCCTGTCCACCTGGACATCCGGCGGGTGCTGGTCTACCCCCAGGCCTACGCCGCGGTGATCCCCCAGAGCGGGCAGCTGCTGAAGACGCCCCGGGTGTTTATTGTGGACATAGGTGGCTTTACCACCGATGTGCTGCTTCTCCGGGGCGGGAAACCGGACTTGCAGTTCTGCCGCAGCCTGGAGAGCGGCGTTATCACTATGAACAATGAGATAATCGGGAAAGTCAACGCCCAGTATGACATGATGGTGGATGATGAGCTCATCAGCGATGTGCTGCTGGGACGGGAGACCATCCTTCCCCAGGAGGTCAAGCAGACCATCCAGGAGGCGGCGAAGACTCACGCCAAGGACATCCTGGACCATCTGCGGGAGCTGGGAGTAGACCTGCGCACCAACCCTGCTATTTTCATCGGCGGGGGCAGCAGCCTGTTCCGGCCCCTGTTGGAAGGGTCCCCCATGGTGGCTAAGGCAGACTTTGTGGAGGACCCCAAAGCCAACGCCATTGGGTATGAGATGTTGGCGGCCCACCAGCTGCGGTCATGAAGAGGGATGGGGTCTACCGGTTCAACCTGCAGTTTCCCGCAGACACCCAGGAGCATATCCGAGTAGGGGAGGTGCTGGAGCGCTTGGGCAAACGGAAGAGCCACCTGGTGGTGGCTGCCTTGGGGGAATACCTGGACCGGCACCCCCAGTGGGAAACACCGGAGGTGCGCATTAAGATTGAGCAGCAATCTGCTCTGACCCGTGAGAAACTGGAAGAACTGGTGCGGCGGCTGGTGGAGGAGAAGCTGGCCTCATTGCCGGTCTCCAGTCAGGAAGCCGATCCCGCCGTGGAGGAAGAGCTCGATTCGGACATCTCCCAGATGCTGGAGAACTTGGAGCTTTTTCAAAGCTAGGATAACTACACGATAGAACCATACAGAATATTGTTGATACAAAGATTCCATTATGTTATGATGTGTGTGTGAAACTAGCTTGTTGTACACGGTGAGAAGGTGGCAGTGTGGAAGAGAAGTCTTTTCGTCCTGTGACGATAGACGCAGAGTGAAGGGCAAGGTTTTTTCGTCTTCTCAGCGCGGTGAAAACAAGCTAGACACAGCAAAACAGAAGAATTCAAAAGGGGCGCGAAGTGCTTTAGCATTTTGCGCCCCTTTTGTCTGCCCCTGGAGAGGGGGTGGTTCCCATGGGTGTCTAATGGGGCCTGCCCCGCAAGAAGAAAACCCAAAATTTTCATGCCATCTTGGCATGTCGTCCCGTCTGCCGGGATGGCATGGCCAGGAGGCATGATTTATGGATACTACGGGAAGAGATCCCCTGCGTGGGAAGTTCACGCGGTTTCTCCAGGAAACCATCAAGAATTTCAAGACCGACTATTTCCGAATGATTGACCACAGGCCAGTCTCCCTGGAAGCCCTATGGCAAAGCCGAGCAGACCATTTTTCCGAAAAGACTGCGGCTCAGGGATTTGATTTTCAATGGGATGCTTTGGCGGAGGCTTACCAGTCCCTGCCAAGAACATACCAGGAGGTCTTGTTTTTATTGATGGTGCGGGAATTCTCACCGAGGGAAGTCGCGGACTTGCTTCACTGCCCTGTGGAGCAAGTCTATGTTCGGAAATCGAGGGCGGTAAAGCTGTTGCGGAAACGGCTGGGAGGTGCAAAATGAAGGATCGAGAATTTCGTGAAGTGTTGGAAAAGTCCGTGCGGGGAGATAAGGTTGCCATGGAGCAGATTTTCATCCTGTACAAGCCGATGATAGACCACGCCAGCGTGGTAAACGGGAAGCTGGATGAGGATTTTCGGCAAGAGATTTTCCTGCATCTTGTGACAGCGATCCCCAAATTCGCAAAATTTATGGACTAAACGGAATGGCGCCTTGCTGACCAGGAGAGGATGTGATATACTCTAGCTAAGAAGTATCCCCGTTGCGTTGCGTGACGAAAGTGACTTGTTTCAAAGTGTCAGAGAGCCTAGCTTTCTGGCACTTTGTCGCGTTTCGGGGGACTGCGTCCTAAAAGCCATTGTCAGGATTTTTTCTGGCAATGGCTTTTTTTAAAAATTTTTTTGAGAAGGTGATAGAAATCGCGAAATTTTTCCGTTCTTAAAGTATGAAGGCATCCTACTTCAAGCACCTTGAAAACCACATAACAGCCCGTCACATCCCCGGCTGGAGAGTGCGCCTTTGGAGAAGGCGAACAAATCGTGGGTAGCGCCCACGGGACGCGATGACCCAGCCGGCCACAATGGTACTTCCGCCTTGGACGCTTCACAGCATCGGGCGGCCCGGCATCAGCATGCGGGGAGAGAGAAACTCTCTATGGCCTGGTAGCTACAGGCAGACGGACTCAACTGCGTTCCCAAAGCCTTTTGGACGGTTCAAAGCAGGTGGATCCACCTAGTTTCCATAGGCAGCACAACGTGGAACTTCTTGGAAAGGAGGCGAATAGGATGGGAATAGGGGACTTGCGAGAAAACATATACGTTCACGCGTCTCCAAAATGCGAGAGGAGGATTTCAATGGAACATGTCAGTTCGCATCCGGCGATTTGCACAAATGTGTTCAAAAACGGGGATGCCACAACCTCAAAAGCAGCTTTCACCAGAAAGTGGATCGAAATGATTAACCGGATTGAAAAAAACAAACAGCTCCAATATGGAAAAATACAATGACATCCTGCTTCTTGTGTGGTATAATAAACAAGAAACAGCTTGTTCCTATCTCTAAGGGGATATGAACATGAAAGTAGCGATTTACTGCCGCCTGTCCGAGGAGGACAGGGACAAAAAGTTTGAGACCGACGATAGCAACAGCATCCAGAACCAGAAGACCATGTTGCTGCAGTACGCCATGGAACAGGGGTGGGAACTCTACAATGTTTACAGCGACGATGACTACACCGGTTCCGACCGGCGCCGCCCGGAATTTAACCGGCTGCTGAAAGACGCGGAACTGCACAGGTTTGACATCGTCCTCTGTAAGACCCAGTCCCGGTTCACCCGCGAGCTGGAACTTGTGGAGAAGTACATCCACGGTTTGTTTCCCATCTGGGGTATCCGGTTCATCAGTATTGTGGACAATGCGGATACAGCCAACAAGGGAAATAAAAAGTCCCGCCAAATCAACGGGCTTGTAAACGAGTGGTATCTGGAGGACATGTCCGAGAATATTCGCAGCGTCCTTACGAACCGGCGGGTCAATGGCTTCCATATTGGGGCCTTCGCCCCTTACGGATATAAGAAGGACCCGGAGCAGAAAGGCCACCTCATCATTGATGAGGAAGCCGCTGCTGTGGTTCGCGAAGTCTTTACGCTGTTTTCCCAAGGGCATGGCAAAACTTCCATTGCCAGAATGCTCAACGATAGGGGAGTACCCAATCCAACAGAGTACAAACGGCGTCAAGGGCTGCGGTATCAGCAGCCAAAACGGAAGAATAGCACCCTGTGGAAGTATTTCGCTATCTCGAACATGCTGGTAAATGAAGTTTATATCGGCAATATGATCCAGGGCAAAACAGGAAGTGTTTCCTACAAGACCAAGCAGTGCAAACCCCGGCCCAAAAGCGAGTGGTATACCGTGGAGAATACCCATGAGCCCATCATCGACCGGGATTTGTGGAACAAGGTGCAAGCGCTCATAGCGCAGCGGGCGAAGCCCTTTGACACGGGCAATATTGGGCTGTTTGCCCGGAAGGCCCGTTGTGCTAATTGCGGTTACACCATGCTTTCCTCAAAAACCTCCCCCCAGAGAGGGAGCCAGCACTATCTGCAGTGTTCCAACCGGCATGTGGCTAAGGATGCGTGCATTGGCTCCTTCATCTCCGTGGACCGGCTGGAGAAAATGGTCATCGCGGAAATCAAGAAACTGGCCGCCGAATATCTCGATCGGGACGAGTTGGAGCAGAAAATAGAGTTTTGCGACACCCTGAAGGGGCAGAAAAAACGTCTTACTGCGGACCTGCACGCCTACGAGAGAAAGGCCGCTGAGTATTCCAAAGGCATCCGGGAACTGTACCTGGATAAGGTCAAAGGGCTTCTCTCCGAGAACGATTATGTGGAGATGTCCAGGGACTTTGTCTCGGAACGCGACCGTCTGGAGCGAGTGATAGCTGAGGGGGAAAAACAACTGGCTGCGTTGGAGGATAAAATTGCAGCAGGGGATAACCGCCGGGAAATCATCGAGCAATATACCAACCTAGACCATCTAACCCGGGACATTGTAGAAGAGCTTATCGACTACATCCTGGTGGGCAAGCGGATTCCAGGGACACGGGATGTTCCCATCGAGATACACTGGAATTTTTAAGGCCCAAAGCTGTTTTTGCCGGCCGTAGGGCAAAAAGGTTGTTCTTACAGCATCGCACCAGAACAGAAAGCTAGGATGACCTACGACAACATCCTTCGTTTCGCCGACGACCCCGACGTGCGGGACCCCATCAAGTTCCTGCGGGAGCGGGAGATCGTCCACTTTCAGCGCTTCGGCGAAGCAAACCATACCAAATTAAGTAAACGAGAACCTCCTGCAGGCCACCGCCCACAGGGGATTTTTGCATGGATTGTACGACTTTAAACTAGTGCTTTCCTGTATATGCGGCTTTTATTTTTTGGCTCTTGTCGAATTCTATTGCATCTTTGTCCACCGCAAAAAACATATGTGCATACATTCGACTATAGGCACGAACCAGGTGTTTGCGGTAAAAGACTACTAGGTTGCTAAAGGTAATTGCATCTTCAACGTTCTCACCAAATATGGGTTCGCCTCGAGAAAGAGGCACATACTGATTGAACTTATTTGTGGTCAATTCGTTATAACGAAATCGTGTACCTTTTTGCAAGATAGTGATATACTTGCAAAGAATGGATTGAAAACGATGAATGCGGCAAGTTGTTATGCCATTACCCTTAAAATCATTCGGAGAGAACGCGTACATAAAACGCCTCGCTTTTTCAAACGCTTCCACATCCAATGCGGCAGTTGGATCAGCGTATTGGAGGAAATACAAGATACCGTGGTCATTAAGAGCCTTATCGAATAGCTCAAACTGCTTTGTCAAATCCAATGTGAGAGTCTGGCCTGTGAGATTCCATTGATAATCACCTCGGTAGGTAGCTTCTAGTTCATTCAAGTGGTGTCTCAAAGCTTCTTGAGAGGAAAATGGAAGAGGCAAAGGTTCCTTATTATGAACATTTCCATGTGTTGTATATTGCAGGGCTCGACTCAAAACGTCTGAGAAGTGAAATTCTGCTTTGTGCAGCAAATCCTCTTTGTAGAATCCAAAATAATTTTGGAACGTTTCCTTTTTCTCCCTTTCGATGTACTCATCTTTACGAATAATATCCAAAAGTGTTAGGAGAATCAGTGGTTTTAGTTCCTCTGTGAGGATTGAGTTTATCGACTTCTCAATCTTGGTTTTGACCTCAGAAAAAGCTGCTGCTCTCTCATCTGGTGAGAGATCGAAGCTGACTAAAAAGTCTTTTTTGCAGTTGACCAATTTGGTCGCAACGGATTGATCACAATCCAAATCCCCTACAGAGGCATGTGAGGAGGAAAAATAGCTACTCCTTGGATCTACACACCAGGCCAGACGAGCCACCATTTGCGACTGTGTAATCAAACCTCGTCTGTTTTTCAAGGTTTTTCTGCAGGTGAGTAGAAGAGATGCTAATACGCCAAAACACAAATGCATGTACACTCCTCCTTGACTGAAAATCTGTCACCAAAAAGAACGCTCTTTTGGGTCCCGTTTTGTTGCGCATGAAGTATCCATACAAGAAAGATAATAGCATCCAATAAGCAAAATTACAAGCGAATCTCTGTGGAGAGTGGCAGTGGATCTGGTTGGAGCAGAAGTGCTCAAAAACCTACCCGTTATTTTGCAATCAAAGGTTTTTTATTTACCCCTGGTAGAATCAGGTTTTTAGCCTGAAGACTGTAAACACGAATCCCCTGCAGGCCACCGCCCACAGGGGATTTTTCCATAGCCTCAGTCGCAGATTTCGCCCTCCCGATAGCAGGTGGCAATGTAATCTCGGGACTGGTAATAGAAGTCGGAGTTGTAGTTGGAAATGGCAGCGTCAATCCAGGAGGTGTAGACCTCCACCAGCTTGTCCACAACCGCCAGGTCATCGTCCCCTTGGACGACATCCTCAATCAAGCGTTCGTAGACCTCGCCAATAGTCCAGTAGTCCGGCACGGTGTAACGGCAGGCGGCCACGTTGTCAAAGCTGCCTTGTGGGATTTGCCGGAGGGTGATGAAGTCATCGGCGGTTTTCTCTATGGGTTCGCAGTGGAAGACATCGGCAAACTGGTAGATGCGCAGGATGGTATCCCTGCCCAGAAGTTCCACCACGGCAGAGCGTTTTTGCTTCTGTGCCCGTCCGATGAATTCAATGAGGCTGCATGTATAGAACAGTGCGCTATTATTCTTCATTCCGAACTTCCACCCCCTTCACAAAGGAAAGCGTTGCCAATGCTCTCGCCGTGTGGAAACTGATCTGGTGCGTGGGCCGCTTAAACTTGGCCAGAGCCCAGAAAGCTTCCCGGCTGATCTTCCCATCAGCAAAGTTTTGAACATAGTTGAAGATGGTGTCGTTTGCCATGGGGCCCTCCACAATGTCATAGTCATGGGGATGGCCCAGCCGGCAAGACACGATAAAATCCAGCCATTCCTCGGTCATCTCCGGGAATCGCTTTACCTTTAGACTGTCATCCGGTGTGTACGAGTATTCGTTCAAATAGCCAATTCCATCAAATCGGATGGCCCAGCGAATGGCTTGTTCGGGGTACAGGGTGCAGTAAAACCCAAAATAGAAATCCTTGTTGTATCTCTGAACCCGGATTTCTGGAAACTTTACAATACTCTTGCTTCCGTGGTATAGGATCATGCAACGCCCTCCCACCGTCTCTTTCTCTACAACAATTGTAGCCCAATGGGGCGCTGTCTGTCAAGGAAGGGGACGAATTGCTCCGAAGAAAAGACGAAACCGCCAGGGCTTGGCTGCCTTGACGGTTATCCATCAAACATTCCATATAATCTTTGCGTCTCCATCCTCGCTGATGAGGATCTTATGTATCATAATCATGGCGACCGCCTTCTTCCGTTGATAATCAGCGGTCTTCCAGGACTTGGCCAGGTTGACCACAGCGCCAGCCTGGTCCTCTTGGTTCTTCAATTCCTCCATCCGCTCATAGAGAGCCAGACGGTCGCGCTTGAGCTGGCTGGCCTTCTGGTTGGCGATGGTCAATAGATCCTCGTTGAAGCCACCAGCCAGTATCGTATCCAGTAACTGCTTCTCTGTCCGCTCAATGGCCTTGACTTTCAGCTTTAGATCGTTGAGCTCTCCACTGCCTTTGTGAGAGCTGTACTTAGCCTCTTTCAGCCCTACCAACTTCTCGGCGATGCACTGGTAGACCATGTTTTCCAGGTCCTCCGCATAGATGGTCACCTTGGGGCCATGGCAGACCCTCTGGGACTTGCCGGTGCAGTTGAAATATCGCCGTACCTCTCCGTTCTTGCCAGGCTTTCCCTTAATGGTGGTCATGGTGTGGCCGCATGGCTCACATATCACCTTTCCCGCCAACCAGCTGGTCGTATTGCTGTAGCTATTGGTGATTTGCCGGTTCTTCTCCAGTTTCCGCTGGCATTTGAGCCAGATTTCGGAATCCACGATTCCGGGGTGGCTCAGCAGAACCAGCCGCATATCCGACCAATCCGGGTTGCCTGCCTGGTGTTTGGTGTGTCCATAGAGCTGGGCGCCATACTCTCCCGTAAACTGGGAGACATCCGTAACGATTTCCGTCCCGTGGCGGTCGTAGTAGTCGTACACGTTGGAATCCGCCTTGACGTAAATGGGGTTTTTCAGCAGGGTGGAAAGCTTTGCCGTAGTCCAGTGACTGCCATCCAATGGCTGTTTGCCCTCAGCGTTCATGATATCCACCAGTCTGCGCAGGGAAACGGATTCCTGGGCATATACCTCAAAGAGATACCGAACCTGCTCCGCCTCAGAAGGGATAGGATCCAGCTTCTTCGTTTTCACGTTGTGGATGACCGTGGGCACCAGTTGGAAGCCGTAGGGCCTGCGTCCTCCCATGTAGAAGCCCATCTCACTTCTGTGAAGGTAGGCTTGAGAGACACGGTTGATGATGGACGTCCGCTCGAACTCGGCGAAAACCATCAGGATTTTGACGATCAAGTCCCCATAAGGGGAGGAGGTGTCAAACGCTTCCTGGGAGGACACAAACTCCACCTTATTTTCCTTAAACTCTTGCAGGATGTTCATGAAGTCGGAAAGGGAGCGGCTCATCCGGTCCAGCTTATACACAATCACCTTGCTGACCTTACCTTGGCGGACCAACCCCATCATTTTTTGAAACCCATCCCGGTTCATATTCCCTCCGGAATAGCCGTTATCGATGAAGGTGACCACCTTTTCCCCCCGTTCTTCTGGGCGGATCATCATCCTGCAATACTCAATTTGGGTTTCACAGCTGATACTGTTTTCCCGTTCCACGGATTTGCGGGCATAGAGAGCTAACGTGTCTGATACCTCCTTTCATAGACGTTGTTCTTAAGTTATGCGGGAATCTTCCCTCCTTTTAGGGCCCAGGCCAGTTCTTCCAGCAGCTTCTCCCGGTCCACAGCGTGAGTGGGGGAGAGGGTGGAGTGTTCTACCCGGTGCGTGACTGACTTGATATCGGTGTACTCGGTCTGTAGTTGTTGAGTTTCCATAATGGATCACTCCTAGATTGCCCCGCATAGGGGCGTGGTGTTGGAATCCAGATCGATTCCCTCTGTCACCAGGATATGCGTAAAATCACAGCATAGTTCCTGGTTGACCAGTGTCAGGATGCCTTCCCTGGTATAAGGAAAGAAACAACTGACCAAAGTGGGCGGCGTGACGGGAACCGCCCGATGCTGGTACTGCCGGTCGTAGTAGCTGCACTGCTTGACCACACCTTGGCCGTTTTTGTAGTAGGCCAGATCCAAATAGATGGCCCTGTGCAGCCGGTTCTTCAGCCGGGTGCGCAGACGGATGGGAAGGCCATTCATACGCTCTCCCTCTCCAACCAGGATGAGAAACCGGTACTTCCGGTTGGCTTCGCCGGCCTTACGTTGGAGGTACTCCTCCAGGGGTAACCCGGCCGTGTCGTTTTGGACGTACTCTACGCCGTAAAACGTCTTGTCCAGTTGGGAACCAATCACCGCCAGCAGCTTGTCCACCGGAAAGCGGCGGGTTTGCAGCTTTTTGGGCACCAGGGAATCATTGGAACGCCGCTGCCCCCGGTCTAGGTACCGGCAGTTCTCAATAATCAAGTCTTCCCCAGAGCGCTCCAGAGAGAGAAATACCTGCCGCCCGTGGCGGGTTTTGAAGACTGTGCGGTACCGGTTTCCGTGATTCGGCAGAGGTGTTGCTTCTTCTAGTTTTAGGATGCTGCGCTTTATGTCCGATCCCTCCTTTTCAAATTCAAGCATTTATTGCGTAGTGTAAGTTCTTTGATCGCCCCCTCGTTTGTGAGCACAAATGTGATGTGTTCAGCCTTGGACTACATGATGAGAATATATAAGTCTGGCATTAGCAGATACGCTAATTTATTCGAGATGCTCCAGAAGGAAAAAGAAAAAGCGTTTACCACCCAATGAGAAGATTTGCTTCGTTGGGTTTTGGCCTCCTGCTTCCAGAATACCATCCCGCCTCCACTGATTGATGGCGGCCTGCAGAGACCCATTGGGGTATAACCTCTTGAGGCACTTACCGCGAAGGCATAGCTTGCCCTTATAGAGCAAGCCATCGTGCTTGGACTCGTTAAAATCCTCCAGACAATCGGCTATATGGAAAGCCCGGTTTTGACACAGCTGGCGGAAATGCATGGTGTAGTTTGTTTCGCTTTTCAGCTTGCCACAAGCATCCTGCCGCACAAGTTGATCTTGTTGATCGATAATTTGTGTGAGCAGATTACAGAAATACCTGTCTGCCTCCACAATATCATCCGCCAATAGGTAGGATTTTGCTAGGCAATATGCCAAGAAAACCAGATAGGCAGAACGAAGGAAAAAGTGCATTTCCTTCAATCTTGTGTGTACACCAGAGGTGACCTCTGCGCTGTAGAAGTTGTAGTGATCCCGCAGGAACTCGACCACATCATCATAGTTTTCCAGAATCCACTGTATGAAAAACTGATAGAAAGTGGAAAGCATGAGTGGCCGTTCCTGATACTGCTTTAGTAGCTGCAGATCTGGCTGCTTCATTTCTATGGACAGAAATCGCGCGGCATCTGAACCTGTGCCAATCCGGTATTCCCCTGTAAACAGCACGCCGCAGCGCACCTCTTGCTGGGAAACCTCGCTGCCTCTGCTGCGTGCCGGGACCGTACCATCTCCCACATAGCGGAGAACTTCCAGAAACGTTTTCTCCTGTTGCTTTCGAAGATCACTGTCAGCGTGGGGGAATAGGTCGTCCAAGACAACTACTTCATCCCTGGCGTTGCACAATATTTTCGCGGCAGCGGATGTACTGGCATTGAGCCTGGGGGGGCGTTGGATGCCGTTTCCCCGATTGTAAAGCTGGGTGAAAAAACTTGCAACTGTCGTTTTCTGCGTCCCCGTCTGACCGTACAGAAACAGACAAAACTGCGGGGGCCTGCCAATTTCCTCGTACAGCGGGTAAAGGAGATAGCATATCACGTATGCAGAGAGCCCCAAAAACGTGTTGGGACTGAGCGATAACAATCCATAGAAATATTCCGCAGCGTCTTTTTCCTCCACATTAGAATCTGCGTCTAAATTTGGCCCGTCCATGCGCGATTCTATTTTTGGTAAAGCGGTTTCACTGCAGGGGGCGCGGAAAATGTCCTTTCCCGCACAAAATATGTGTTCGTTTTGAACAGTCTGAAACCCACGTTTTTCCATCAAAAAGATAACCTCTGGCTCTCCAAGTTGCTGTGTTACCTGATCGGCCAGGTAGCGTTGTACAAACGCCGTAGACCTATTGACGTCGAATCGAGCGGCGGGACATTGTTCTCTCCAATCGAAAGAGGAGAGCTTTTTCAACGGAAATGAGAAAGATTTGGTAGAAGTGCCATCAGCCAACTTACAGTGAACTGTGATCACATCAATATGCCCGCTGTTCGTTATGTATCGGGAGTATCGCTCAACGTGTACGGTAAAATCGCACGGGGAACCAGCCGAAGAAGAATTCTGCTTGACCCTCATGCTCATAATGACTTACCTTTACGAACGGGAGAAGGAATTTCGGTAACCATCTTTGAAGCTGCTCACCCGACCACAGATCAGGTTGAACGCGGCTAGAAAGTCTCCTACTGCTAAAAGAAATTTAGTGATTCCTTTTAGCTCTCTCATAAAGCTACGAGCTCTATTCTTAAACTTTTTCCATCTGCTCACTGGCTTTTCCTCCTCTTGTTGTCGTTCTGTTTGATTCATGGGCGGACACGGCTGTGTCTGCGGGGCGCCTGACAACATGTTGGCCTTCATACGGTTTCTGATTTCTTCACTGAACAATGACATTAAAATACCTCCTTGCCACAGTGGCCTCTGTGCTAGAAATGCCATTCAGAGCTTGTGGCTTATTTTTTAGAGGCGTCCGTTTTGGACCTTCCTCTGCTTAAATCATAACACAAGCTCCCAGCCGTTTCACTTGACGCTTAGTCTCTCTTTACACGGAGCCCATGACATGCTATCTTTAAATATACCGCTCGTGAGCGCACAGAGTTCGTGACGCAGGGCGGCGCTGTAACCCAGTGGGGCTTCTCTGCTCAATGTAAGGCCATATTTTAAATGGAGGAGAAAATCAATGGAAGAACATCTGCATCTTTGCTTTGGTGTTGTGGCAAAAGTATTGGACTTGTGTTCCCGAAAATCAGTGACGGATCAGCAATTGATAACAGGCCTGTTCGATTGTTTTTCCTCACAGAGGCGTTGTGGCGTGGTGCCAAAATCCTCGTGCGGTAAATACATTAACTGTTTGAGAAATGATCCGATTACGGGAAATGCCGATGCTTGCTCCGTTTCCCTCCCAGTCCTGACGAAGAAAGTTGATCAGTTCGTAAAAAAACTGATGGATCCGGATAAAATAGCTGTGGCACTATTGGTCCTGCTAGATATTCTCCGACAGAACCCTGACGCTCGCAATATAAATAGGGCCGTTTTTATGGAGTGCTTCCCCGCAGACTGGTGGGAGAAAGCGCGGAGACAGTACAAATTGCATTTTTCCCAGGTCCTATCCCGGGTGCTGATGTATGTGGTTCGCAGCGGTGTACCTAACAGGAGTGGAAAGGGCTGCATCGGCTTCATCACTGCAGAGTATATTGGGTCGCTGAGAAAAAAATATGAGGGCGAATATCAGCTCAGCCAGGACGGAAACTTCGTGGAATTACCGTTTTTGCGTCTCTACGATGCTTTTATAGAAGAACTTGACAGACGTCAAGTTGTGCGGTTTCTATTACTGGTGAACACGTCCCGTGCTTTCACCTTTTCCTGCGTAGAAGATCATATGGACTTTGCGATGGAGTGGAACCCCTTTCAAGATGAGACAATAAACATCATGGACGGCTTTACTGGTGAAAAAATTCAGAAGTTTCTGCGCGAATTTGATGCGTATCACAACTTTTTAGCATGCAGTTGCAACGCCGAGTGGCTTCCGAAGGAAAAGATCGGGGACAAATGGGGTAATGTGGATGTACAATGTTATGCAAACGGTGTAGAAAACAGATCTCCCGTACTGGGTCGGGAAGCATGTGTAAGCGTTTTGATTCCCCACTTCTCCGTTGGCGAAAAAGGCTGGAAGGACTTTGCGCAGCAGACGTTCCATTACCGGGAAAAACTGCTGAACATATATTTGGAACTTGCTTGTCACGCTTCTCGCTTGGGGAAAATTCCCATCTATGAGGAAAGGAAGGCGCTTGGCGGATAGCTTCTTACAAAGAAGTATAAAAGCTGTCCGGCAAAAAGTTTGATAGAAGAGCGGTCAGGCATCGACTGGCCGTTTTTTCGTTCGCTGATATCCTTATAATACGTAAAATAAATCTAAAAGCTATCTCTGACTTCCATAGAGCCGTAAGCTGGAAACAGGCATGGTAGGGGAGGAGTATAGGACAATGCTACTGCACAAAGTGGTGGGAATGCGGCATCCAGAAAAGTACAGAAGCTGCGCTGGGCATAAAGGAGATAAGGGGTATGGTTACCCGATGGCAAAGGGGAAATGAGTTTCTACTCGGGAAATGAGCGGTATTTTGTGAGAATACCATATCTACCAGATCATACCAGGGGATAAAAAGAGGGGTGGATATACTTGGAAATCCCCCGGATTTTTTAGCACGATCTGTTGCATACAGCATGATCCAGCGAATCAAAATAGCTTCGATTGACCATCGGAAGGAGCGAAGACGTATCTTCCTTCTGGAAAGATATATATTGTAATTATAAAATCGTTGCTGAAACCTAGTTGATTTTGGGTGGTGAAACTTTCTATAAGGAGCTGAAATGATTGAAGCTGCAGGTGAGAAAAGGAACAAATTGTGAGGAAAAACGGCAAACATATACGCTTCATCTGACGGATGGATTTTTCTATAATAGGTTTCACGCGCTAGCCATGGAGTACAACATATCGATGGAGCACCTGGCAGATCTCGCTGTAAAACATCTGGCGGAGGATATAGAACTTGTGAGAAACCTCCGCATACGAGAAAGATGGTGGGGTAAGTAAATCTCACTTCTTAGGCTGACCGAGAAGTTCCATACGAGGGGCGAGGGCCATAAGCGCCCTTCCCCTTCCCGCAGCATCTCCTCCACCTTCAATGATATATTCTCTCTTTAGAACGCAAAGCGAAGGGAGGAAAGTATTTGGCAAAAAATCATATCTTCAAAATCATCCTGCTGGTGGCTACGGTGGTACTGGCCGCCTTGCAGGGCGTCGCGGAAATGGAGGAGGATAGCGTCAACAACATACTGTAGCACTAAGCAAAGGAGGGCTCCCTGTGGGGGCCCTTCTTTTCGTTCTCAATCAACTTTACAGGAGGCGCGTACAATGGCAGCTAATGTAGAATCCATGTTTTATGTCCGTCAAGCCCCGTGGCATGGCCTGGGAGTCCGGGTGGAAGCAGCCCCCAGTTCGGAGGAAGCCCTGCGACTGTCCGGCTTGGATTGGCAGGTAGTCCAGCAGCCCATCATGACCACCGGGGACATCCCCATCCCAGGCTATAAAGCAAATCTTCGGGATACCGACCACCAGGTGCTGGGGGTGGTCACCGACCGGTACCGGGTGGTGCAGAATGCCGAGGCATTTGCCTTTACCGACGCGCTGCTGGGGGAGGGGGTGAAGTACGAAACCGCCGGCTCCCTGCAAAACGGCAGGAAGATCTGGCTGCTGGCCAAGCTCCCCGACCGGTACATCATCGAGGGGGACCAGGTGGAGCCCTACCTGGTGTTCAGCAACTCCCACGACGGCAGCGGGTCCATCAAGGTGGCCATGACCCCCGTCCGGGTGGTGTGCCAGAACACCTTGAATCTGGCCCTGGCCTCCGCCAAGCGGGTGTGGTCTACCATCCATGTGGGCGACCTAGCCGGGAAGATGGACGAGGCCCACAACACGTTGCTTCTGGCGGAGAAGTACATGGGCCAGCTGGGGATGGAGTTTTCCCGCCTGTCCAAAACCAAGCTGTCCGACCAGAAAGTGCTGGACTACATCGACCTGCTCCTGCCCATGGACGATCAGCCCACAGACACCCATCGGAAGAACATGACCCGCCTGCGGGAAGATATGAAGCGCCGGTACTTTGACGCCCCCGATCTCCGTTATGTGGGGAAGAACGCCTACCGGTTCCTCAACGCCGTCAGCGACTTCGCTACCCACGCCAAGCCTTTGCGGGAGACAGCCAACTACCGGGAGAACCTTTTCGCCCGCACCATGGAGGGCAATCCTCTCATCGACAAGGCCTACGAACTGGTACTGGCAGCGTGATGAGCTGTTTCAACCTATGATATAGGAGATTGGGAAACCGTGTGGTGGAATGTCACGATTCGAGAAACCCTTGTCCGGGTGGTGGCGGTGGAAGCGGAGGACGATTATGGCGCTATTGACGCTGTTGGGAGCCGGTACCGTGCCGGAAAGAATGTTTTGGAAGCTTAGGATTTCAGCGACGTGGAAATGGAAGTAAAGGAGGCCGGGGAATCATCGCCCCGGCCCTTTTCTATTAACAGGAGGGATGTCCTTGAACAAACACTGTGACCTTTGCCTTTATTCGTATGAAACCAAAGACCGGGAGTCCAGACTGCCCTGCCGGAAGCTGCGGCAGCACTGCTGCAACCCACACTACAACGCCCGTCCTTACTCGTTCCCCCGGTATCACCAGGGGTGGAACACCGATTACTGCCGGTTCTGGACGCCCCGTTTCGAAAGGAGAGAAACCTCATGAAAGACAAGTATTCCATTGCCCAGCGCAACCGGGTGGTGGAGGAGAACCTATGCTGCATCGATACCGTGCTCCGCCGCAACCGCAGATGGGTCCGTCACATCCGGCTGGAGTACGACGATCTCTACCAGAATCTGGCCCTGTGCCTGATTCTCTCGGTAGAGGAGTACGATTCCAGCTTTGGCCCGCTGCGCCCCTACCTTTACCGGAAGCTAAGGGAGGAGTTGAGAAACATCCCAAAACCGTACAGATTGGAGGAAACGTATGACAGCGAACGTGTTGGTATCCACCGGGAATCTTCCCTATGAGGATTGGCTGGAATACCGGAAGGCCGGGATCGGCGGGTCGGACGCCTCAGTGGTCTGCGGGATCAGCCGGTACAAGTCCCCGGTGGAACTGTGGATGGAGAAAACCGGACAACTGCCTTCTCAGGAAGCGGGGGAGGCGGCCTATTGGGGGAACCTGCTGGAATCCCTGGTCCGGAAGGAGTTCACCAAGCGCACAGGCATTGAAGTGACAAAACCCAGCGCCATCTACCAAAGCCAGGAGCACCCCTTCATGCTGGCCAATGTGGACGGTCTCTGTGAGGACGATACCCACGGCCCCTGCATCTTTGAGGCCAAAACAGCCTCTGCCTATAAAGCGGGGGAGTGGGAGGATGCCATCCCGGATGAGTACATGATTCAAATCCAGCACTACATGGCGGTGACAGGCTGCCAGGGGGCCTACATCGCCGTGCTCATCGGCGGCAATACTTTCCGCTGGCGGTTTGTGGAGCGGGACGAGGAACTGATCGCCATGCTGATTTCCCTGGAAGATGATTTCTGGCGTCATGTGCAAAATGGTACGCCCCCGGCCCTGGATGGTTCCAACGCTTCCGCCAGATTCCTTGCCGAACGGTTTCCCAACAGCGTTCCTCAGTCTGAAATCGCCCTGCCGAGGAAAGCCCAGGAGCTGCTCTCCCAGTACGATGAGGCCTGCCGGCAGTTGGAGGACAGCACAGCCCGGAAGCAGGAGGCGGAGAATCTGCTCAAGGAGATGCTGGGAGACCATGAGGTGGGAACAGCCGGGAACAGGGTCGTTACCTGGAAAAGCGTCACCCAAGAGCGGCTGGATACCAAGACCCTCAAAGCCGAGCACCCCACATTGTTTAAGAAGTATGCCAGTCAAACATCGTACCGCCGGTTTGCTATCAAGACCGTGCGCTCCCTAGGAGGTTGAGAAGATGGATGCCACCAATTTAAAGACCCGCATGAACACCAAAGTCCAAGCATTGTCTGAACGGGAGCCGGGCACTTCCCAGTACCTGGCCCTCAACAGCAACGCCTTGGAACTCATCCAGGAGAACCTGAAGCACCAGCCCTTGAGCTTCCAACTCTTCGATATGGTCAAATCCCCCTCCGGCGGCTCCACCGTGTTCTCCGTGCCGGGGCTCTCCGGGGAGGAGCCGGAGAAGGAGCTGACCGGCATCATCCTGGACTACACCACCCCCAGGGCCTACTGGGCCACCTCCGACCCTGTGGAGGGGATGCCGCCCACCTGCCTGAGCAAGGACAGCCTGATCTCTGAGGACGGGAAGGCCTGCGCCCACTGCCCCTTCAACGACTTCGGCAGCAAGGATGGGGACTCCCCTGCAAAAGCCTGCAAGGAGTCCGTGCTCCTGTTCCTGCTGCGTCCCGGCAGTGTGTTTCCGCTCCTAGTGCGGGTGCCTGTGACCAGCAAGAAAATTTTCCTGAAATACACCACCCGCCTGGTGAGCCGACTGACGCCTTTAAGCAGCGTGGTGACCAGGATCACCCTGGAGAAGGCCACCAGTCGGGAGGGGAAGCCTTATGCCCTGTTCCACTTCGACGCGGTGCAGACCCTGGACCAGGGGACCGCCGCCAAGGCCAGGGAGTTTGGCCGCCAGTTCATGGAGTGCGTCAACACCGCCGATGTGGAGCCGGTGTTCACCCAGGCCGGTTGAGGAGGCGACATGGAGGAAATGCGGAAAGCCTATCCCATGGGGGACATGGTGATGTATGAAAGAAAGCCCAGCCCTCTGGCGGGCAAGACGGTGGTGATCACAGGAAAGCTGTGGCGCTTTACCCGGAAAGAGGCGCACCAGCAGCTTCTCAGCCGGGGAGCCATCGTCAAACGGACGGTCACCAAGAAAACGGACTACCTGGTCAGGGGGGAGAAGCCCGGAGCCAAACTGGACAAGGCCATCGCCCTGGAGATTCCCATCTTGTCGGAGCGGGAGTTTCTCACCATGCTTCTTCTGTAACGGGCAGCGGGGCGCCTCAATAGGCTATACCCATGTGAGACAGGGAAAATGTGTTTCAATAGGATGGAATCCCAGCTTTTGAGACCTCTTTTGGCTCACGGCCACCCTATTGAGACAGGCAAGGAGGTGGAACATGAAAATCGGCTACATCCGGGTGAGCACCCAGGAGCAGAACACTATCCGCCAGGAGGTGATGATGGAACAGCTGGGCGTGGAGGAGCTGTACATCGACAAGGCCAGCGGCAAGAACACCGACCGCCCGGAGCTGAAGAAGATGATAGCCTACGTCCGGCGGGGCGACACCGTGATTGTGGAGTCCATCAGCCGGTTTGCCCGTAACACACGAGACCTGCTGAACCTTATGGAGCAGCTGTCCGCCAAAGGGGTGGAATTTGTCTCCAAAAAGGAGGCCATCGACACCACCACGCCCACCGGCAAGTTTATGCTTACAGTCTTTGGGGCTGTGGCGGAGCTGGAGCGGGAGTACATTCTCCAACGTCAGCGGGAGGGCATTGAGATCGCCAAGCAGCAGGGCAAGTACAAGGGCCGAAAACCGTTGTCGCCCCCAGGGTTCCAGGAGATCGTGGCCCGGTGGAAGCGAGGGGAGATCACCGCTGCGGAGGCTTGCAGGTGGCTGGGGATCAGCAAGGCCAGTTTCTACCGGAAGGTGAAGTGATTCATTCGCCCACTTGAAAATCAGTGGGAAGGAAGCTGGCAGGGAGTAGGTAGAAAATCCCAGGCGGCTGCCGGGGAGGAGAAGAGAGGGTGGCTTTGGCTTCCCTCTTTTTTGCAATATTATTTTGTGAATTCACTCCTACAAGCAATTAAAAGCAAGTATAAGGAGTGACAAACTATGGACCCAATCAAACTGTCACTGGATCCCAATGCCTACGCGCAAAAACCTTCTGGCAAAGAAATCGGAGCGATCAGTCATCGCATTGCCAACTATCCTCAGAAGATCGAAACAGAAGAGGGCTTGAGAAAATTTGTGGAGCAAGTAGGAGCCCAAGGCCACACCTTTTGTCCGGCTACTTTTTCAGGTGGTAAGCGAAATCAGGAGAGCTTCCAACAGCAGCAGCTTTTCGCCTTGGATTTCGATAATGAAGATCCCAAGAAAACACTCACATTTGACGAGGTGAAATCCCGAGCGGAGTATTACGACTTGCCCATTCTATTTTCCTACAATTCCATGACCAGCAGGCCAGAGCATCCAAAATTCCGGGTGGTCTTCTTAAACGACATTTCCATTCCGGATCGGCCTGTTGCGGCAGCTATGCAGATGGCGTTGGGCAATATCTTCCCAGAGGCGGATCCGTCCTGCTGCCGGGATGTGTCCAAGATGTATTTTGGAGGCAAACGGCTTATCTACTATGATGAATCTATGCCTAAAATCAATCTGGAGAGGATCGTTCGAAGCTTTACTGCCTATATCAAACAGGCAAAAGGAGACAAGCACTATAAAGAGCACATCAAAAGGTTTTCCAAGAAGACTGGCATCGGATTGACAGAAAAAGGGTATTTAAATGTTTCCTTAGTAGAAGATGCGGATGAATTTGGCGATCAAATTCATCCGACAGAAGCCAGTGGTGCATCCAATGACAAAAAGTCAAAAAATGGGGGGATTTCGCCAAGTCCTATTATATATAGTATTTCCGATGGCGAGAATCCCCCATTTTCACGATATTATAAAATTGAGATGAATGGGAGCACCAGTACGGCTTCTGTCGGCAAGGACGCGGAATGTGGACTTGCCGCAAAAGGTAGAAATCATCGACTCTATCGATCTACTGTTCTGAAAGAGATTCCTAACGTCTGTCAGCTATTCTGTGAATTTCGTAATGGAGAAAGACATCTGGATCATGCAGAACTATTTGGACTCATGAATAATCTAATTAATGTGGAATCCGGATTTGCATTGTTTTGCGCGACCTTATCCAGGTATCCTCAATATTATGATAAAGTCGAAAAGTGGAAAGTGGATGGACAATATAGTATTGATCAGGGATATTTACCGCAGCGGTGTTCCGGGTTTTGCCCCTATGCTGAAACATGCACCCACACAAAGAACCTATTGACTACAGCTCATCCAGGTCGAAGGTTCCTAGAGAGAGACAAGAACTTTCACGAGGTCTATTATCCGCTGGAGGAAGTCCAGAGGGATATCCGCGATTCCATTTCCATGGCGCTCTCTCCTGGGGGCAGCAATTTTACAATTATCTCTGCGCAAACCGGTGCTGGCAAGACCTTCAGTTATCTCTCGATCATGGCGGAGCATCCCGAGATGCGGTTTCTTATCGCTGCTCCAACGAATTTATTGAAGGACGAGATTTACACCAAAGCCAAGAAAGCGAAACTTGCCGTTTGTAAAACTCCATCGCTGGAATCATACAAAGACGATATTCCTTCTCTGTATTGGGAGCATATTCAGTGGCTGTACAAGATTGGGAAAAGTAAGGAAGTAATTCCATATATCAAAGAGATATTAAAGAGGGATAGGTGTCCCGCACTACAAGCGTTTATCAACAAAAAAGAGAAAATGAGACAGAAACACGGTTCCATGATCACGACGCACCGGTATATGCTGATGATGGATGAAGAGCGGTTGAATGAATTTGATGTTTGCATCATTGATGAGGATATCTTTTTTAAGACGATCATCACGTCTCAAAAGGAGATCCCTCTGTCCGCGTTGCGAAAATTGCGGAAGAGAACACCGGATAAGCTGTTACGCAAGAAAATAGAGAAATTACTGAATAAAGCAAAGAAACAGACTTGCATAGAGTTGAAGAGCATACTAGATTCTCAGGACATCTCGGAAGAAGATCAGGACGTATTCCCATATGATATTACCCAGTTTTGTTTAGCAGAGCGGTTTTACATCCGCAGGGCTTCTGTGGAAGCGAGTATTCGAGAGGATACGGTGGTTTTCCTGAGGCCGGATACTTTTAAACCGATGAAATATATCATTGTTTCCGCTACCGTCAATGAGGAAATCTGTGAACAGTTTCTTGGTGACGCAGATATGGAATATCATGAATGCAGGCAGGCAAAATATGTGGGAAAATTGCTTCAGTATCCGGATCGATCCATGAGTCGGTCCAGCATAGCCAATGATCAGGAGGTTGTTTGCCGGCTGATGCATCATTTTGGCATGGATGAAAATCACGTCATAACATTCATGAATCAGAACATCGGAAATCTCCATTTCGGGAATACGGAGGGGAGCAATATGCTGGAGGGGGAGGATATCCTTGTGATTGGAACACCGTATCATGCACCGTTCCTATATAAGCTGGTCGCACATACCATGGGGTTTGAGTTTGACGAAGAGGAAGAGATGACGATGCAATTGGTCACGCATAACGGCTACCGGTTTTGTTTCAATACCTTTGCGGATGAGAATCTGAGGCTAGTCCAGTTTTGGATGATTGAGAGCGAACTGGAACAAGCCATTGGAAGAGCCCGTCTTCTCCGTCACGATTGCACAGTGCATTTGTTTTCGAATTTTCCCTTGAAGCAAGCAGAGATGATTACAGGATTCAACTACGATTGTCAATAGGATACCCACTACATTCCAGTGGGAGGATAGTTCCACATGGAAATAGCAAGAGTATCCGATAAAAAGGCGTGGATTCCCCAACAGCTGTGTAATAATAAATTGCAGATGGGGGAAATGACATATGTATATCAATGAGATCTTTGAGCTTACCAGAGCGGTAAACGGTGACGAGTTTGACCGGCTTTTTGCCAGAGTAAAGGACAATCTTGAGGAGGAAGAAGGGGAGGAGTATGCGGATAGGTCACTCAGCCATAAGGGGGTGACAGTGATCTACCGGAAAAGCAGGTACAAGAAAAAGGTGCGGCTGGTGGTCAACACAGCATTTCTTTTTAAGGAAAAAGAGTACGATTCGGGTAAGATCGTCCCACAATTAGAGAAGCGTGTTGCCAAATATTTTGGGGATCGGCACTGTCTGGAAGAGTTTGTGTTGACCGAGGCTGCGCTGATGACAGATCTTCGGATGGAATACCCAGAGGATGTTTTGATGTATTTGCGTCTCCTGCGGAGAATTGGGAAAGTAAAGAATTTCTCCCCGGTTACCTATGACGGGTTTTCCAAACAGAACAGCTTCTGTCTGAAAGGCAACAGCAATGACATTGTTTTTATGGCGTACAATCTCCATGCTGTGATAAAAGAGAGTCCTGGGTCAGAAGGGAGGCAGTCCTTGGCGTGTGCAAAAGGAGTGTTAAGAGCAGAAATCAGACTGACCTCCCAGAAAGCAATCCGGGAGGTCAGTCAAGTACAAGATGCATTGGAGCAGATGCTGGTCCTGGGCAAGAGGAGGAGCGAGATCTTCCTAAGTATATTTGGAAGGATTGTTCCCTTTGGAGATTCCTATAAAAAGAGCCTTGCGGCAGAGCGGGTGAGAACACAGGTCAGTGACTTGCGGATGAGACGTCGGATGCTCTATCTGATAGACCTGATCCCGGAAAAAAGGTCTTTGTGGCTGGCACAGAAAGCGCTCCAATACCGGAAAATAGACGAGGTGATGGATGCCTTTGCGAAGATCGGCCTTTCTCCGGTAACCATCAGCAAGCGTGAGCGGGGTCAGTGCTATAGGAGCCTTTATCATTTCTTGGAAAAATAAGGATTTCCACGGGCATCATAACCGTTACAGCTGTGTTGCTAATAGAACCTTTTTATATCTTTGAGGATCCTCCCACCATGCGAAGTAAGGTACCATAGGTCTTATCCGAAAAGCCGCTAAATTTCCAAGCATACTTTTTGCGGAATGGAAGAGCAATCTGTCGGAAAAGGAAAATAATGTTTGCATAAAAACAGAAGAAACAATATAATAATTTTATATCATGTTTGAAAAGGTCGAATCCCGCTTACATACGCTAAGAACTCATGATTTCCGCAAAGGAACAAGGTTCATGGTTTCTGCGGTCCCATCCCGGCTTGGTTGGGCCACACTGCGCCAAGCGCGCAGCGTCCCTGCCGGGGATGGCCTTTGTAACACGCAGCTGGCTCAAGCGGGCAATCCGGGAGGGCTGGGTGCAGCAGGCCTTTGACGAAGAGAATCGCTGATGATACTGCGGCTGCAATGGATGGTGGTGATGGCGGAGTATATTCAAACGACTTTTCGATCCTGTGGGCTGGATTTCCTGAAACTGTAAAATGATAGTTGGATGAGGTGAAAGGTTGAAACGAGCAGCAAAAAATGCAGTGCATGGTTTCTCGCTATGAGTATCCTGGTTGGGCTCTTGGTTTTCCCGGCTTCGGCTGTGGAAAAGCCGGAGGTTACCAGATTGACAAATTATGAAAATGGTTCTTTTATTCTGAACTGGAGGACCTCCAATGAGGTCCTCTACGCCAAGAACGAGATCCCCTCCGATGACATCATCTTCGACAACATCGAGATCACCTACGGCGACCTGTCCCCTTCCCGCCAAAATAGACAGGAAAAAGGTTAAAAAAACGGAATGAATCACAGGTATACTCGGTCATGCTCCTTTACGCAGCTTCCCAATCGAGAAGACGCTTTTCAAAGTCGCGGGGCGGGAGCCAGCCCAGGGAAGAATGGGGCCGGATGGTGTTGTAAA
>ERZ1643246.1405-NODE-1405-length-26336-cov-7.905749_pt1 | contig 26336 bp, 21 predicted proteins | sample MGYA00579265_ERZ1643246 | MGnify/ENA primary metagenome ERZ1643246 (study PRJEB29033, sample SAMEA4952261) | chicken gut metagenome | biome: Broiler Chicken; feature: Gastrointestinal Tract; material: Caecum | place: Ireland | collected 2018 | study: Broiler...
CCTGTATAGGGCGAAAGCCCGCAGTGAGATGGAGCAAAGCGGAATCGAACTGGCATGGCGGAAGAGGAGAAGTGCTTGCACAAATACAGCACTCCCTCTCTTCCTGTATAGGGCGAAAGCCCGCAGTGAGATGGAGCAAAGCGGAATCGAACTGGCAGAATATTATTGTCGAAATTTTCGGTAATTTTATAAAAATATGAACAAATTTCGAACTTTAATTTTTTAGCGAATAATAGTTGACATTTTGCACTTGTAAGAGTAATATATCACTTGTGGTCAGCACGAGAGATCAGAAAGGCCACAGTAAATATGGAATGCGGAAGTGTCGGAACTGGCAGACGAGCAAGACTAAGGATCTTGTGACATTCGTGTCGTGTGGGTTCAAGTCCCATCTTCCGCACGAGGGAAAAAGTCTTGAGTTATCAAGGCTTTTTCTTTACTATAAATACCGGAGATGATTGGCATGAGAAGAAAAATAGTGATATTTATTTTAGCAGGTGTTTTAGCATTAGGTGCTGCCGGATGCAGTGATGAGAAGAAAGCGGGAGAGTCTATTACTGAAGAAGTGGATGGATATACCGAAGAGGCAAAGGAAGCCTTGGGTGGACAGCTCAGCGCACCAAGCGAGGCTGTTACAAATGCTGTATCAAATACATGGGTTGTTCCGGGCAGTGATGATGTGTATGAGTTGAAATCAGACGGTACAGGAAAAAAGAATGAGGAAGATCTGACCTTCGAGTGCGGTTTTGATGATGAAAAAAATATTACACTTCAGATGAAAATCGGAGATAAAGAACAGCTGTATGCAATTTCGACGGATGACACTGGATATGGAATTAATTTGACCTCTCTTGACGGCGGCAAGGATCTTTATTTCCTTCCGGCTGATCTTGAGTTCCTTGAAATGAACGATGAGAGGGCAAAGGGAATTATTGGTGAATGGGCGGATGAGAGCGGTAATATTTACCGGTTCGATAAAGATAAGAAGCTGAAGATTAAGGGGAGCAGTACAGATACGGATGGTACATACAGTGTTGTTGAAGACGAAAACGGAACTCTGCTTCTGCGGCTCGTTGTGCCGGGAGGCTCTCTGGAGTATGCATATACGCTGAACGCGGATAACACGCAGATGGATCTGATCAGTCCCGGAACAGATACTGTACATACATGGACAAAAAATCAGTGATTTTACAAAAGACAGCAAGGATAATAGAAATTGAAGGATGTTTCAAAGTTTTAGGTGTTGAAACATCCTTCTATTTTTTATTATTACGGGGAAATTACCTCACTCTCCCGGTAAGTTCATCAAGCGATACATCAAAAAAATCGGCAATCTGTATAAGCAGATAAATATCAGGAATGGTAACTCCCCGTTCGTAGGCGGAAATTGACTGCCTTCCGATATGGAGCTCCAGAGCTAAAGCGTTCTGTTTCATTTTTTTTGTCTGCGCAGATTCCGTATGTTTTTGCCGATTATGTTATCTATATATTTTTTCATTATTTATTCTTTTGACTGAAACCTCATGCTGGTACAACTGTATTCTTTCTTATTCTAGCATTATTTATACATAAAATTCATAATATTCTGAAAATAAGTGCTTCAATACGTTGCATGCAAGAATGTGAAAGCAGAATACAAATTTTATCCAGTGGTGAAAAGGAAGAATATTGTATAGTTTTTTTCCTTCTTTTAATTAAATATATGGTATAATTACAATAATTTATAGGAACCGGTCAATAATATCAGAATAAGAGCGATGGAGGATGTATTATGTTAGAAAAAGTTGATCTGACGAAAAAGGTTTCAAAGGAAGAATATAAAAAGAAGATGGAGCAGCTGGAAGTGAAGCTGGGAAGACTCCAGAGAGAGTGCAAGGCGCTTGGGATTCCTGTTCTGATCGTGTTTGAAGGTTTTGGCGCTGCAGGAAAAGGCCTTCAGATCGGACGGCTGATCCAGAGTATGGATCCGAGAGGGTTTGAAGTGCATCCGATCAAGAATGAGACGGAAGAAGAACGGATGCATCCGTTTATGTGGAGATTCTGGACAAAGACACCGGCCAGAGGCAGAATCGCTATTTTTGACGGAAGCTGGTACAGAAGGGTTTTGATAGACCGGTTTGAAAAGAGAACGAAAAGCAAAGATCTTCCTGCTGCATTCCATTCAATCAATTCATTCGAACAACAGCTTGCCGAGGACGGAAACCTGATCATAAAATTATTCCTTGACATTGATAAAAAAGAGCAGAAAAAGAGATTTGACAAACTCGAGAAAAATGAAGAAACCGCATGGCGTGTCAGTCAGGGGGACAGGGAGAGAAATGCCCGTTATGATGAGTATGCGTCTATGATGGAGGATATGCTTTTTAAGACGGATACCGATTATGCTCCATGGACGATTATTGAGTCAATGGACCGCAGGTTTGCTGCTTTAAAGATATATACAACAGTAATCAAGGCAATGGCCGATCAGATTGAAAAAGTAAAAGAACAAAATGAAGAGAAAGCGGCAAAAAAGGCCTTTATTTCAAAAGATACATCCGCGGCAGACGATCCTGTCGGTGAGATAGCCCGTGAAGCAGATGTACAGATGAAAGAACTGCAGGTTTCAATTCTGTCCAAGGCTGATCTGAGTCTGAGTTATACCAGAGAAGAATATAAGGAGAAGCTGGATAAGCTCCAGAAGAAACTGGAAAAGCTTCACGGAGAACTGTATCGCAGGAGAATTCCGGTGATACTCGGATTTGAAGGCTGGGATGCGGGCGGTAAAGGCGGCGCAATCAAGAGACTTACGGCTAGAATGGATCCCAGAGGATATGTTGTGAATCCGACTGCATCTCCCAATGATATTGAGAAGGCGCATCACTATCTCTGGAGATTCTGGCGGGCAATGCCGAAAGACGGTCATGTGGCTATTTTCGACAGAACATGGTATGGCCGTGTGATGGTGGAGAGAATCGAAGGGTTCTGTACAACTGAAGAATGGAAAAGAGCATATAAAGAAATTAATGATATGGAAAAAGACCTGTATGATGCCGGTGCAATTGTGATTAAGTTCTGGATGCATATTGATAAGGATGAGCAGGAACGCAGATTTAAAGAACGTCAGGAAAATCCGGAAAAACGGTGGAAGATTACCGATGAGGACTGGAGAAACCGGGAAAAATGGGATCAGTACGAAGATGCGGTAAATGAGATGCTGATGCGGACCTCCACAGATTATGCACCGTGGGTGGTCGTAGAGGGGAACAGTAAGTATTATGCCCGTGTAAAAGTACTTAAAACTGTAGTTGACGCTATTGAAGCACGTCTGAAAGAGGACTGATGTTATGACGATCCGGGAGCAGCTTGAAGAAAGGGAAAGAAAAAATTTAAGCGTTTATGCCACATTGAGCAGCAGCACAAAAGGGCGGCTGCGGGATGAACCGCAGTGCGATATCCGGCCGGTCTTTCAAAGAGACCGGGACCGGATACTGCACTGCAAGTCTTTCCGCCGGCTGAAACAGAAGACTCAGGTGTTTCTCCTGCCAAGCGGCGATCACTACAGGACAAGGCTTACTCATACGCTGGAAGTGTCCCAGAATGCTAGGACAATCGCCAGAGCACTGCGTCTGAATGAGGATCTTGCAGAGGCAATCGCACTGGGGCATGATCTGGGACATACGCCGTTTGGCCATGCAGGGGAGAGAGCCCTGAATACCGTGTATCATTTCTCCCATAGCAAGCAGAGTCTGAGGGTTGTCGACTGTATTGAAAAAGAAGGAAAAGGTCTTAATCTGACATGGGAGGTCAGGGATGGAATCTTAAATCATCAGACGGCAGGACATCCACATACGCTGGAAGGACAGGTCCTTAGAATATCAGATAAGCTTGCTTATATTTACCACGATATGGATGATGCGATAAGGGGAGGAATCCTGACGGAAGAGGATATTCCGGCTGATATCCGCAATACGCTGGGAGGCTCATGCAAGGAGCGGCTTAATAAGCTGATACATGATGTGATCATAAACAGTATGGACCGGCCTCAGATCTGTATGTCTCCGCCGGTGGAAAAGGCTATGACGGATCTTCGCAGATTTATGTTTGAAAATGTGTATCTCAACCCAAAAGCGAAGGGGGAGGAAGATAAAGCGGTACATATGATCGAACAGCTTTTTGAATATTATATGAAACGGCCGGAAGCGCTTCCCCAGCAGTTCAGGAATGTTTTGGAAAATACAGATATCAGCAGGGAGCAGGTTGTCTGTGATCACATTGCGGGGATGACAGATTCTTATGCTGTGAAGAAATTTCAGGATTATTTTGTTCCAGAATCATGGAAAATTTAAAAAAATAAAGGAAACCAAAAACTTTTGTCGAATATATATTATAGGGTATTCTTTATGGAGGCGGAACATGTACTATCCTGATGAGCTGATTGAAGAGATAAGGACAAGAAATGATATAGTAGATGTGATCTCCGGCTATGTCCGGCTGCAGAAAAAGGGCAGTTCATATTTTGGACTCTGCCCTTTTCATAATGAAAAATCACCGTCTTTCTCCGTGAGCAGACAGAAACAGATGTATTACTGTTTCGGATGCGGGGCAGGAGGAAACGTATTCACATTTTTGATGGAATACGAGAATTTTTCCTTCGTGGAGGCGGTAAAGTTTTTGGCAGACCGTGCAGGAATCAAGCTTCCGGAGATGGAATACTCGAAAGAGGCAAAAGAAAAGGCAGATCTTAAGGCCTCTATCCTCGAGGTGAATAAAAAGGCGGCAAAGTATTATTATGTACAGCTGAAATCGGAACGCGGGCAAAAAGCCTATAAATATTTGACAGACAGGGGACTGTCTGATGATACGATAAAGGCTTTCGGCCTTGGATATTCCAATGTATTCAGTGATGATCTGTATAAATTTCTGAGACAGGAAGGATACAGTGAGGAAGTGATCCGTCAGGCGGGACTGATTAATACAGATGAGAAGAAAGGCGTCTATGACAAATTCTGGAACCGTGTGATTTTTCCGATCATGGATGTGAACAGCCGTGTGATTGGTTTCGGAGGGCGTGTAATGGGAGATGCCAAGCCGAAATATCTGAACTCTCCTGAAACGCCGGTCTTTGACAAGAGCAGAAATCTGTACGGGCTGAATCGTGCCAGAACATCGAAAAAGCCATATTTCCTGCTTTGCGAAGGTTATATGGATGTAATATCCCTGCATCAGGCGGGATTTACAAATGCTGTGGCGTCTCTTGGAACAGCACTCACTCCGGGACATGCTTCTCTGATCAAGAGATATGTTAAGGAAGTGTATCTTACATATGACAGTGATGACGCTGGTACACGGGCGGCACTGCGGGCGGTGCCTATCTTAAGAGAAGCCGGGATTTCTGCCCGGGTTATACGCATGGATCCGTATAAAGATCCAGATGAATTTATAAAAAACCTTGGGGCTGAGGAATACGAGAAGCGGATACAGAGTGCGAGAAATGGATTTATGTTCAGTCTCGAGATGCTGGAGAGGGATTACGATATGGCTTCTCCGGAGGGAAAGACGGAATTCTTCCGCGAGACGGCAAGGCGGCTTCTGCAATTTGAGGACGAGCTGGAGCGCAATAACTATATAGAGGCAGCGGCTTCTGCATATAAAGTGAGCAGGGAGAGTCTTGAAAAGCTTGTGGCAAAGACAGCGGTGAGTTCCGGGATGGCCAGACCGGCTGCAAGGCCGAAACGTGCGGAAGGTATGGCAAATGAGAAGCGGAAAGAGGATGGTATCCTTACATCCCAGAAAGCACTGCTTACTTGGATGATCGAGGATGAGAAACTTTTCAGCAAGATCAGCAGTTATATACATCCGGATGATTTTGCGGAAGGTATTTATCGTAAAGTAGCTGAATTGCTTTATGAACAGCACGAAAACGGCAGTGTGAATCCGGCAGGCATCTTAAATCATTTCACTGAGGAAGAGGAGCACAGAGAAGCGACCGCTCTCTTTAATACGAAGATCAGGCAGCTGAAGACAAAAGAGGAAGAGGAACAGGCCTTGAAGGAGATTATTCTCCGGGTAAAGAGTCACAGCATTGATGAACGGACGCACAGACTTGATCCCACGGATATGGCCGGGCTGCAGAGGCTTATGGAGGAGAAGAGAAAGCTTGAGGGCTTGAGAACACTGCATATTTCTATTGATTAAGGATAAAATAAAACAAGATAGCCCGCGCTTGTGCGCAGGCGAAGGAAGGATGGACACATGGAAGAAAATGCACAGAAATTTCTGGAAAGAATGAATGAACTTGTAGCGCTGGGAAAGAAAAAGAAAAGCATACTGGATGTTCAGGAGATCAATGATTTCTTTACAGATATGGAGCTGACAACCGATCAGATGGAAAAAGTCTTCGATTATCTGGAGGCAAATAATATCGATGTCCTGCGCATCAGCGGTGATACGGAAGATGATACAGATATGGATATCGATGGCATTATATCCGAAGAGGAAGATGTTGATATGGAAAACATCGATCTGTCCGTCCCGGAAGGTGTTAGTATAGAAGATCCGGTTCGTATGTATTTGAAAGAAATCGGAAAGGTTCCTCTTTTAAGTGCCGAACGTGAGATCGAGCTTGCCCAGAGAATGGAGCAGGGAGATGAAGAGGCCAAGAAGGAACTGGCTGAAGCCAATCTCCGTCTTGTAGTCAGTATTGCCAAGAGGTATGTGGGCAGAGGAATGCTTTTTCTTGATCTGATTCAGGAAGGAAATCTGGGACTGATCAAGGCGGTTGAAAAATTTGATTATCACAAAGGTTATAAATTCAGTACCTATGCAACATGGTGGATCCGTCAGGCAATTACAAGAGCAATAGCGGATCAGGCCAGAACAATCCGTATTCCGGTGCATATGGTGGAGACGATCAATAAATTGATCCGTGTGTCCAGACAGCTGCTTCAGGAACTGGGAAGAGAACCACTTCCGGAAGAGATCGCAAAAGAACTGGACATGCCTGTCGAAAGAGTGCGTGAAATCTTGAAGATCTCACAGGAACCGGTATCTCTGGAAACGCCGATCGGTGAGGAAGAAGACAGTCATCTGGGAGATTTTATACAGGATGACAACGTGCCGGTGCCGGCTGAAGCTGCAGCGCAGACACTTTTAAAGGAACAGCTGGACGAGGTGCTGGATACACTGACAGAGAGAGAGCAGAAAGTGCTCCGGCTGCGTTTTGGCATGAATGACGGCCGTGCCCGCACGCTTGAAGAAGTGGGCAAAGAGTTTGATGTCACGAGAGAGCGTATCCGCCAGATCGAGGCAAAGGCATTAAGAAAACTGAGACACCCGAGCCGCAGCAGAAAACTGAGGGACTACTTAGACTAACAGTTCAGCCATGCGCGGCTGTATCCAAAGGAATATGCTTGCATATTCAACTGGATACAGCCGCGCATGGAGTGAGCGCCTTTCTATGAGGAAATCGGCGGCGGTAGCCGCGGGAAGCACGGAGTGCGGATTCCCGAATGGCGCGTCTGAACTGTGGATGGAGAAAACATGGAATTATCAAAACGTTTAAATGCGGTTGCCTCTCTTGTAACTGACGGGTATCGTCTGGCCGATATCGGGACGGATCATGCATACATTCCGATCCGCCTGATTCAGGACGGTCGGATACCGGGAGCAGTCGCCATGGATGTAAACAGAGGTCCGCTTCTGCGGGCAGAGGAGAATATCAGGTTATACGGACTGGAAGGAAAGATAAAGACCCGCATTTCCGACGGATTCGCATCACTGGAGAGAAACGAGGCGGACTCAGCGGTGATTGCCGGAATGGGCGGTCCGCTGACAATACGTATTCTGCGGGATGGATTACAAACCGTCACCGCATTAAAGGAATGCATTCTTCAGCCTCAGTCTGAAATTGAAAAAGTAAGAGCCTTTCTTTTAGAGGAAGGTTTTTTCTTTCTTCAGGAAGATATGGTGGAAGAAGACGGGAAATATTATCCAATGATGAAACTCAGACCGCCCGGGACGGGAGGCGCTGCTGAAGAAAAGCACTGTATAAAGGTGTCGGAATCTTCAGGGATAAGGAAGAGCGGAAAACATAATACGGATGGATGGAGTGAAGTGGAACTTCGCTATGGAAAACTTCTGCTGAAGGACAAAAATCCTGTGCTCAGGGAGTATCTGGAGAGAGAAATCCGTATATACATCCGTATTCTGGACAAATTGAAGGATAATACTTCGGAAAAAGCGGCAGTACGCCGGATAGAACTGGAAAAAGAACTGAAAATAGCAGAGAAAGGGATGGACTATTATGCTGTGTAAAGAGATCATACAGGTAATTGAAGCGACTTATCCGAGAAGCGCGGCACTGGATTTTGATAATGTCGGCCTGCTTGCCGGCAGGGAGGATAAAGAAGTATCCAGAGTATACCTTGCTCTGGACGCAACAGACGGAGTGATTGACAGGGCGATCGAAGCCGGTGCAGATATGCTGATTACACATCACCCGCTCATTTTCTCCCCAATGAAAAAGGTGACGGACGAAGACTTTATCGGCAGGAGGGTTGTCAGGCTGATTCAGAATGATATTGCGTATTATGCTATGCATACGAATTATGATGTGCTGGGAATGGCCTCTCTTGCGGAAAAGATTCTGGAAATTAAAAATGCACAGGTGCTGGATGTTACAATGAGCGCGGACGGACATGAAGAGGGGATCGGCCGTGTGGGAGATCTGGAAAAGTCTATGACGCTCGAAGAATGCTGCGTCTACGTGAAGCATAGACTGAAACTGGGCGGCTTGAAAGTTTTTGGAGATATGGACCGTAAAGTTTCACGACTGGCGGTTTCACCCGGATCAGGTAAATCTGCCGTTGCTCCTGCTATTGCAAAAGGAGCGGATGTTCTGGTGACGGGGGATATCGGACATCACGACGGACTGGATGCCGTGGAGCAGGGACTGGCTGTTATCGATGCGGGACATTATGGTACGGAATATATCTTTATTGATGATATGAAACAATTTCTGAACGGCAAGCTTCCTGTATTGGACGTAATTACGACGCCGATTATTCATCCGTTTCAGATTATTTAGTGATAAGGAGGAGTATATGTCTGAGCAAATGTGCAGAGTTACAGCAGCAGGGAAAACCAGAGAATACAGGGCGGGAACTTCTTATCAGAAGATAGCCGAGGATTTTCAGCCCGGATATGAACATCAGATTGTCCTTGTGTTTGTCGACGGATTTCACCTGCAGGAACTCAGAAAAACAGTAGAGAGAGACTGCGAACTGAGATTTGTGACGACGGCAGATGCCATCGGGCACGCGGCATATAAGAGAAGTATGAGCTTCCTGCTTGTCAAAGCTGTTCATGATGCTGCAGGACACGATAAGGTCGAACGGGTAAGGATTCATTTTTCCCTTGGAAAAGGGTATTATTGTACGGTGGAGGGCGATGTAAAGCTTGATGAAGCTTTCCTGCAGAAGGTGTCTGCCCGTATGAGAGAGCTGTCCGCGCAGAGGATCAGGTTTGATAAGAGATCCGTACACACGGACGATGCGGTTGAGCTCTTTCACAGACACGGAATGTATGATAAAGAAAGACTGTTCGAGTACAGACGTGTCTCAAAAGTAAACATATACAGCATTAATGAATTTGAAGATTATTATTACGGCTATATGGTTCCGGATGCAGGCTGCCTGAAATATTTTTCTCTGCATCTTTATGATGAAGGGTTTGTACTGCAGATGCCGGTAAAAGAGAAGCCGGAGGAGGTGCCTGAGTTTAAGCCGAGCCCGAAGCTTTTTCAGGTTATGAAAGAGTCAGTGGAGTGGGGAGACTGTCAGGATATAGAGACGGTAGGTGCACTCAACGATATGATTACTAAGAGCGATATGCGGGAAGTGGTGCTTGTACAGGAAGCTCATCAGGAACGTCAGATTGGTGAGATTGCAAAGCGCATAGCGGAAACGGGAGATACGAAGTTTGTGCTGATTGCAGGACCGTCGTCTTCAGGCAAAACTACATTTTCACACAGACTGTCCATACAGCTTCGGGTTAACGGATTGCGGCCGCATCCCATTGCAGTGGATAATTATTTTGTGGACAGAGAGCATACTCCGAGAGACAAGGACGGCAATTATAATTTCGAATGTCTTGAGGCAATTGATATAGAAAAATTCAATGAAGATATGGAAGCTCTCATTCGAGGAGAAGAAGTGTACCTTCCCATATTTGATTTTAAGACCGGAAAGAGAAAATATGATACCCGCCCGAAAAAACTGGGGCCGGATGATATCCTTGTCGTAGAAGGAATCCATTGCCTGAACCCGAAACTGACAGAAGCGATGCGTGATGAATGCAAGTTCAGGATTTATATCAGCGCGCTGACCCAGCTGAATATAGATGAACATAATCGTATTCCCTCTACAGATGGGCGTCTGATCCGCCGGATCGTAAGAGATGCCCGCACACGGGGATCATCGGCTATGAAGACGATTGCCATGTGGCCTTCTGTGCGCAGAGGAGAAGAAGAAAATATTTTCCCTTATCAGGAAGAAGCGGATGTAATGTTTAATTCATCACTTCTCTATGAATTGGCAGTGCTGAAGCAGTATGTAGAACCGCTGCTTTTCGGAGTAGACAGAGATTCGGAGGAGTATCTCGAGGCAAAACGTCTGTTGAAATTTTTTGATTATTTTGTGGGAATCGGAAGCGAATATGTGCCGACGAATTCCCTTTTGAGAGAATTCATCGGCGGAGGGTGCTTCCGTGTATGAGGTGCTGAACCGAATTAGTAGATCTTTTTGAGGTAATCCATACGGGCAGTCATATTCTGGAGGAGCAGATCTGCAAGAGTAATTGCAGTCATGGATTCCACGACTACGACTGCACGGGGGACGATGACGGGATCGTGGCGTCCAAGTACCTTGATTTCGGTATTTTCACCTGAAATATTGACTGTATGCTGGGTTCTGGCTATTGAAGAAGTCGGCTTAACTGCTGCTCTTAAAATCAGTCTGGAACCGTCGCTCATACCTCCGAGCGTACCTCCGGAATGGTTTGTCTTTTTGAAAATCTGCCCGTTCTCGGAATAAAAAGCATCGTTGTTTCTGCTTCCGGAAGACAGCGGTGCTTTAAAACCGTCTCCGATTTCCACGCCTTTGACTGCCCCGATTGACATAACCGCCTGTGCAAGGAGTGCATCGAGCTTGTCGAATACCGGTTCTCCCAGACCGACAGGAAGATGATCGGCGGTACATTCGATGATGCCGCCGCAGGAGTCTCTGTCCGCCATCAGGGAAGCAATATATTCACCAGCCTGTTCCGCTGTCGTATTATTCGGCATATACAGGCTGTTTTCTTCGATTTCAGAATAATGAATATCTTCATCGTTTACTGCATACGGGCCGATTGCTTTTGTGTATGCGCGCACGGTAATGCCAAGTTCGCTCAGAAGCAGAGAAGCAATGGCACCGGCGGCAACGCGGCCGATCGTCTCTCTTCCGGAAGAACGTCCGCCGCCGCGGTAGTCGCGGAAGCCGTACTTCTCGGTAAATGGATAGTCGGCGTGCCCGGGACGGAACAGCTCGGCAATATTTCCGTAATCGCGGGAACGCTGATCCTGATTGCGGACTAGAAGAGAAATAGGAGTACCTGTTGTCTTCCCTTCGAAGACACCGGAAAGGATTTCGACGGAATCCGCTTCGTTTCTTCTGGTTGTAAATTTGCTCTGACCGGGTCTTCTGCGGTCGAGGAACTTCTGGATCTGTTCCTCGCAAAGTGCAAGTCCGGCGGGACATCCGTCTATTACAACACCGATCCCGGGGCCGTGGGATTCTCCCCATGTAGTTATGCAAAATATTTTCCCAAATGATGAACCACTCATAATAATTGATGTTCTCCTTTCTGAATCTGTACATGAATCAGTACACAAGGTCAATTATATAGGAAAGAACCTGTTGTTGACAAGTATAAGTGCACTTTACTTTTTAATCGTATCGTACTATAATGAAACAGAAATTGTATAAAGGAGATTAGACTGACTGATGAGTGAAAAAAGAAAACATGATACCGATCTGCATCAGGACAAAATAGATTCAAAAGATGATACTGTACTCAATGAAGTCTCAGAAGACATATCTGATCTCCCGGGGGGAGATAAAAACGGTACAGTTTCTGAAAAATCTAGAAAGAAAAGGCGCAGGTCAAGACGCAGAGGAAGAAGAAATAAAGAAAAAAAGAGTATGGGGAAAAAGCCATGGATTATTGCCGGAAGTATTGTGGGCGGACTTCTCGTGATTTATCTCGGGGCGGCAGTTTTTTTTATGAGCCATTTCCTTATAAATACAACAGTTAACGGAAAAGATTTTTCCGGAAAAACTGTGGCTGATGTGGAGAAATATCTCAAAAATCAGGTGGCGGACTACGAATTGACTATATCAGAGCAGAATAATGTCTCTGATGTGATCAAAGGTTCGGAGATATCGCTGACCTATCAGGAAAACTCTCAGGTCGCTGATGCGCTTAAAGCGCAGAACCAGCTGCTCTGGATCACCTCTCTGTTTACAAAATCCGATACGGACCTGACAGTTCAGGTTGATTATGATGAGGCGGCATTGAACGAGAAGATCCAGAATCTTCAGGCGGTAACTGGGGAACAGACAGATCCCGTGCCGGCTCATCCGGAATTTGACGGCAGCTCATTTGTTGTTGCGGCGGAGCAGTACGGAACAAAGGTGGATATGGATACTCTGACGGCAAAGATTGAGCAGTATATTACAGAGTTCAAAACAAATCTGAATATGATGGATGAGCAATGTTATGTGATGCCGGCATATACTTCAGATTCGCCGGAGGTACAGGCTGCCTGTGATGAGATGAATTCATACCTTAAGGCAAGCATTACCTATCCGATGGATGAAAATGTGGTGGTAGACAAGACTCTGATCTCCGAGTGGGTCACATATGATGATAATATGCAGGTTACATTCAATGAAGATGCCGTGAAAGCTTGGATGAGAGAGTTTGGCAGCAAATATGATACAGTCGGTACAACGAGGTCCATCACCACGCCGACAGGCAAGACCGCACAGGTATCCGGCGGCACATACGGCTGGATTGTCGATGAAGCAGCAGAGACGACAAATCTGATCAACAGCATTAAAAACGGCGAAGTGACGGAGCGCCAGCCGGCATATAAGCAGACTGCAGCATCTCATGCAGCTCAGGACTGGGGAAACACTTACATTGAAGTTGATATTGCCGCACAGCATATGTGGTATATAGTAGACGGTTCGATCGCTATGGAATCCGATGTCGTAACAGGACTTCCGGACGGTGACAGGGATACACCGACAGGCGTTTATTCCATATTATATACGGAACGGGATTCCACATTAAAAGGTGCAATTAATCCGGCAACAGGCAAGCCCAGTTACGAGACACCGGTCGCATTCTGGATGCCGTTTACATGGCAGGGGCACGGATTTCACGATGCAACATGGCAGGCTCAGTTTGGCGGTTCATGGTATCAGTCACATGGCTCTCACGGCTGTGTGAATATGCCATACAGTAAAGCGGAACAGCTCTTCGGTATGATCAGTGCTGGAACTCCGGTTATCGTGCATAATTAGAACGGTGCGGCCGGACATAAAAGCATAGAATAAAACAGACAGAGACAGGATATATAAAATATGTATGAATTACTGAAAAAAGACGGAATGGCAAAGCGGGGCCGGTTTCATACCGTGCACGGTACAATTGAAACGCCCGTATTTATGAATGTGGGAACGGCTGCGGCAATTAAGGGAGCAGTGTCCACAGATGATCTCAGGACGATTAAAACGCAGGTGGAACTGTCAAATACATACCATCTGCATGTTCGTCCGGGAGATGAGATCGTGAAGAAACTTGGCGGTCTGCACCGTTTTATGAACTGGGACAAGCCGATTCTGACTGATTCGGGCGGATTTCAGGTGTTTTCCCTTGCTTCGCTTAGGAAGATTAAGGAAGAGGGCGTTCACTTCCATTCCCATGTTGACGGACGGAAAATCTTCATGGGACCGGAGGAGAGCATGCAGATCCAGTCCAATCTGGCATCAACCATTGCAATGGCGTTTGACGAGTGTCCTTCCAGCGTAGCGGATAAGAAATATATGCAGAATTCCGTGGAGCGCACTGCCCGGTGGCTGAAGCGCTGCAAGGATGAGATGCAGAGGCTGAATTCACTTCCGGATACGATCAACCCCCATCAGATGCTTTTCGGCATTAATCAGGGCGGTGTATATGAAGATATCCGTATTGCCCACGCACAGATGATCACAGAACTGGATCTTGACGGATATGCCGTGGGAGGTCTGGCTGTCGGAGAAAGTCATGAGGAAATGTACCGGATACTGGATGCGGTCGTACCTTACCTGCCCGATAATAAGCCTACTTACCTTATGGGGGTGGGCACTCCGGCTAATATTCTGGAGGCGGTTGACCGAGGCGTTGATTTCTTCGACTGTGTATATCCGTCCAGAAACGGCAGACACGGACACGTGTATACAAACCATGGCAAAATGAATCTCTTCAATGCAAAATATGAACTGGATGACCGGCCGATCGAAGAGGGATGCGGCTGTCCTGCATGCAGAAGCTACAGCAGGGCATATATACGTCATCTGCTTAAGGCGAAGGAAATGCTGGGAATGCGGCTCTGTGTGCTTCATAACCTGTATTTTTATAATACGATGATGGAAGAAATCAGGGATGCAATTGATGCAGGAGAATACAAAGCGTATAAAAAACGGAAGCTGGATGCAGCAGCGGGGCGTCTTTAACGATGTTTTTCGGCGGCTTATTGCCATGATTTTCAAAAAGACTCTTGAAGTAAATGGGGTTTTTGTGTATAGTAGACTTATTGCCGGATAGAAAGTTAGGAGGAAATATATTATGGGTGAAATGGCTAGTATGCTGATATTATGGGTCGTTGTGATCGGACTGATGTGGTTCCTGCTCATGCGTCCTCAGAAAAAAGAGCAGAAAAGAGTACAGGCAATGCTTGCTTCCATGGAGGTTGGCGATACAGCACTGACAACAAGCGGGTTCTATGGCGTGATCATTGATATCACAGATGATGACGTTATCGTTGAGTTCGGAAATAATAAAAACTGCCGTATTCCGATGCAGAAAGCGGCGATTGCTCAGATTGAGAAACCGAGCGCAGAGTAAAATAGAAATGTTTTATTGAGTGAAAATCTGTCAGAATGGCTGATTTTCACTTTTTTTATGATATTATATTTTAGAGCGCCCTCTATTTTTTACACTGTACCACTTGAAAGACGTACAGAAATGAGGTATGATAGACAGTGATATTTTAGATTTGGAAGGGTGAGCGGTTATGAATATGAAGATCGGAGTAATAAAAGGGGATGGAATCGGACCGGAGATTGTGGACGAGGCACTGAAAGTTCTCGACCGGATCGCAGAGGTATACGGCCATTCCTTTTCTTATACGCAGCTTTTAATGGGAGGGGCGTCCATTGATGTGAACGGCGTGCCGCTTACGGAGGACACACTTGAGGCAGCGAAGGCAAGCGATGCAGTGCTGATGGGCTCGATCGGAGGAGATGCGAAGACATCCCCGTGGTACCAACTGGAGCCGTCCAAGCGCCCCGAGGCAGGGCTTCTGGCGCTCAGAAAAGGTCTGAATCTGTTCGCAAATTTAAGACCGGCTGTACTCTATCAGGAATTAAAAGGTGCATGTCCCCTGAAAGAGGAGATTGCTGACCGCGGATTTGATATGATGATAATGAGGGAACTGACCGGGGGTCTCTATTTTGGAAAACGAAGCACGAAGGAGGAAAACGGCATCCTTGTGGCGAGAGACGAACTTACATACAGCGAGGAAGAAATCCGGCGTATCGCAAAGCGCGGATTTGACATTGCCATGAAGCGCAGAAAGAAAGTGACAAGTGTGGATAAGGCAAATGTTCTGGATTCTTCCCGGCTCTGGAGGAAAGTTGTGGAAGAAGTATCCGCAGATTATCCGGATGTGCAGCTGGAGCATATGCTTGTAGACAATTGTGCAATGCAGCTTGTCAAGGATCCTGCACAGTTTGATGTGATCCTGACGGAAAATATGTTCGGAGATATTCTTTCAGATGAGGCGAGCATGGTGACCGGTTCTATCGGAATGCTTGCAAGTGCAAGCCTGAATGAGACAAAATTCGGCCTTTATGAACCAAGCGGCGGTTCTGCGCCGGATATTGCGGGCAGAGGAATTGCAAATCCGATTGCCACGATTCTTTCTGCAGCTATGATGCTGAGATATTCTTTTGACCTTGACGCAGAGGCAGAAGCTGTCGAGAACGCAGTCTCGGCAGTGTTAAGAGACGGATACCGTACGGTTGACATTATGTCCGAAGGAATGAAACAGATCGGGACGAAGGAGATGGGAGACCGGATCTGTTCCTATATCAAATGAAAGATAACCGCATAAAAAGAATTGGATAAACATATAAAGACATTACAGGAAAGCGAGGAAATGACATATGAGAAGTGATACAGTGACAAAAGGCGTTCAGCAGGCGCCCCACAGATCTTTATTTAACGCGCTCGGAATGACAAAAGAAGAGCTTGAAAGACCGCTGATCGGAGTGGTAAGTTCTTACAATGAGATTGTTCCGGGACATATGAACCTTGATAAAATCACCGAAGCGGTAAAAATGGGCGTTGCAATGGCGGGCGGAACTCCGATCGTTGTTCCTGCGATTGCCGTATGTGACGGAATTGCCATGGGACACATCGGGATGAAATATTCCCTTGTGACAAGAGATCTGATCGCTGATTCCACAGAGGCTCTTGCCATGGCGCATCAGTTTGACGGTCTTGTAATGATCCCTAACTGTGACAAGAACGTGCCCGGGCTTTTGATGGCAGCGGCGCGTGTGAATATTCCGACGATTTTTGTCAGCGGCGGCCCGATGCTGGCCGGCCATGTAAAAGGAGGACGCACCAGTCTTTCCAGTATGTTTGAGGCTGTAGGAGCTCATGCGGCAGGAAAGATTACGGATGAGGAACTGTGCGAATACGAGAACAAGGCCTGCCCGACCTGCGGCTCCTGTTCCGGTATGTATACGGCTAACAGTATGAACTGTCTGACAGAAGCACTGGGTATGGGGCTTCGAGGAAACGGTACCATTCCAGCCGTATATTCTGCAAGACTCCAGCTTGCAAAACATGCGGGCATGCAGGTGATGGAACTTGTGCGGAAAAATATCAGGCCTCGAGATATTATGACTGAGGATGCAATTCTCAACGCTCTGACAGTTGATATGGCGCTTGGATGTTCTACGAACAGTATGCTGCATCTTCCGGCAATTGCCCATGAGATCGGCATGGATTTTGAAATCGATTTCGCAAACAGTATCAGTGAGAAGACGCCGAATCTGTGCCATCTTGCACCGGCAGGCCACACTTACATTGAAGACCTTAATGAGGCGGGCGGTGTATATGCTGTCATGAATGAACTGAGTAAAAAGAACCTTCTGAATCTGGACTGCATGACAGTTACAGGAAAGACAGTAGGAGAAAATATTGCGGGCTGTGAGAATCTGAACCCCGAAGTCATCCGTCCGATTGATAATCCATACAGTGAGACGGGCGGTCTTGCAGTGCTCAAAGGAAATCTGGCTCCGGACGGCAGCGTAGTAAAGCGTTCTGCGGTCTGCGATGAGATGCTGGTGCATGAGGGACCGGCAAGAATCTTCGAGAGCGATGAAGAGGCAACAGAGGCAATCAAGAGCGGAAAGATCAATCCGGGCGATGTTATTGTTATCCGTTACGAAGGACCGAAAGGCGGCCCGGGCATGAGAGAGATGCTTAACCCGACTTCAGCTATTGCAGGATACGGCCTTGGCTCTACCGTAGCGCTGATCACGGACGGAAGATTCAGCGGCGCATCCCGCGGCGCATCCATCGGACATGTATCACCTGAAGCAGCTGTGGGCGGTCCGATCGCTCTCGTGGAAGAGGGAGATATTATTAAGATAAATATTCCGGAACTGAAGCTGGAGCTTGATATCTCTGATGAAGAGATGGCTGCAAGAAAGGCAAAATGGCAGCCGAGAGAGCCGAAAGTCAAGACCGGATATCTTGCCAGATATGCAGCGATGGTTACATCCGGAAACCGGGGGGCTATTCTGGAAGTACCGGGAAAGAATGAGTGATTGGAAGGAGCGAAAGAAAAAAGAATGCAGTTAAACGGAGCTGAGATAGTAATAGAATGCCTGAAAGAGCAGGGGGTGGATACCATCTTCGGATATCCGGGCGGAGCGATACTCAACGTGTATGATGAACTGTACAAACACCGCGATGAGATCCGGCATATCCTGACCTCCCATGAGCAGGGGGCGTCCCATGCGGCAGACGGTTATGCAAGAGCTACAGGAAAGGTGGGCGTGTGTCTGGCAACCAGCGGTCCGGGCGCCACAAACCTTGTGACCGGAATCGCAACAGCGTATATGGATTCCATTCCGATTGTTGCGATTACATGTAATGTAGGTGTATCGCTTCTTGGAAAGGACAGCTTTCAGGAGATAGATATTACAGGCATTACAATGCCTATCACAAAATACAGTTTTATTGTAAAAGACGTGACAAAGCTGGCGGATACGATCCGTAAGGCATTCCGGATCGCCAAGACCGGACGGCCGGGACCGGTGCTGATCGATATTCCGAAAGATGTGACGGCTGCGGTGACAGAGTATGAGCGTCAGGAACTGGGGAAATATGTCCCCGAGCATCCCCACATCAATGAAGAGAAGATAAGAAATGTGCTCTCCATGCTGGAAGAGTCTGAGAAACCTTATGTTTTCGTAGGAGGAGGAGCGGTTCTTTCCGGCGCAAGTGAAGAACTGAAAGAATTTGTGGATAAGCTGGATGCACCGGTTGCAGACACCCTTATGGGAAAAGGCGCTTTTCCGGGTACGGATCCCCGCTATACAGGTATGCTCGGCATGCACGGAACAAAGACGTCCAATTACGGTGTCAGCGAATGTGATCTCCTTGTCGTACTGGGAGCAAGATTCAGTGACCGTGTTACGGGAAATACAGCAACTTTTGCGAAGAATGCTAAGATTCTGCAGATTGACATAGATGCAGCGGAGATTAATAAAAATATCATTGTATCAGAAGAAATTATCGGAGATGTAAAAGAAGTACTGAGTATTCTGAACCGGCATCTCGGCCAGCAGGATCACACAAAATGGCTGGAGCATATACAGTCCTATAAGGAGAAGTATCCGCTGAGGTATCATCCGGATGTGCTTACAGGACCGTTTATCGTTGAGGAAATCTACCGTCAGACAAATGGTGAGGCTCTGATCGTCACGGAGGTAGGACAGCATCAGATGTGGGCTGCCCAGTATTATAAATATACGAAACCAAGAACACTGCTTACATCGGGCGGTCTTGGGACAATGGGATACGGACTTGGCGCATCCATGGGAGCAAAGGTCGGCTGTCCGGATAAGACTGTTGTAAATATTGCCGGTGACGGATGTTTCCGCATGAATATGAATGAGATAGCTACGGCAGTCAGACACAATATCCCGATTATAGAAGTTGTGGTCAACAACCATGTGCTCGGTATGGTCCGTCAGTGGCAGGATCTTTTCTACGATGAGAGGTATTCGGCTACAGTGCTGCGCGATGCCGTTGATTTTGCAAAACTGGCTGAAGCCATGGGGGCTGTGGGTCTTCATGTGGAGACACAGGATGAATTCAGGGAGGCATTCAAAAAGGCGTCCGCCCTTAATCGTCCGGTCGTGATCGACTGTCAGATCGGCAGCGATGATAAAGTGTGGCCGATGGTTGCTCCGGGAACAGATATTAAAGAAGCGTTTGATGAGGAGGATATGAAAAATGAGCAGAGTGTATAATTTTTCAGCAGGTCCGGCAGTGCTGCCGGAGGAGGTGCTTAAAGAAGCCGCCGATGAAATGCTGGACTACAGAGGAACAGGGATGTCCGTGATGGAGATGAGCCACCGCTCAAAAGCATTTGAAGAGATCATTACAACAGCAGAGCAGGATATTCGTGATCTGATGGGGATTCCAGATAATTATAAAGTACTTTTCCTTCAGGGCGGTGCATCCCAGCAGTTTGCTATGATACCGATGAACCTGATGAAGAACCGTGTTGCGGACTATATTATAACGGGACAGTGGGCAAAAAAAGCAGCGAAAGAAGCTGAAAAATATGGAAAGGTTAACAGAATCGCATCGTCCGAAGACAAGACTTTTTCTTATATTCCGGACTGCTCTGATCTTCCGGTATCTGAAGATGCAGACTATGTTTATATCTGTGAGAACAATACGATTTACGGAACCAAGTTCAAAGAGCTGCCGAATACAAAGGGAAAAACTCTTGTGGCTGACGTATCCTCATGCTTTTTGTCGGAGCCTGTGGATGTGACAAAATACGGAGTAATCTACGGCGGCGTTCAGAAGAATATCGGTCCTGCCGGTGTAGTTATCGTGATCATCAGAGAGGATCTGATCACAGAGGATGTGCTTCCGGGAACGCCGACTATGCTTACATACAAGACACACGCTGATGCAAAATCTCTTTATAATACACCGCCTGCATATGGAATCTATATCTGCGGCAAAGTATTTAAGTGGATCAAAGCGCAGGGCGGTCTTGAGGCGATGAAAGAGCGAAACGAGAAGAAGGCAAAGGTGCTTTATGATTTCCTTGACCAGAGCAGACTTTTCAAAGGAACCGTAGTTCCAAAGGACCGCTCACTTATGAATGTGCCGTTTGTGACAGGCGATGCGGATCTGGATGCTAAATTCGTTAAGGAAGCCAAAGAGGCCGGACTTGAGAATCTGAAAGGACACAGAACGGTCGGAGGCATGCGTGCAAGCATTTATAATGCAATGCCGTATGAAGGCGTAACTGCACTCGTAGACTTTATGAAGAAATTTGAAAAGGAGAATCTGTAAGATGTATAAATATCATTGCCTTAATCCAATCTCGGAAGCGGGACTGAGCCAGCTGGATGAAAATTATATAGTAACAGGGAATGCAGATGAGGCTGATGCGATTCTTGTACGAAGCGCAAAGATGCATGATATGGAATTCGGAAAAAATCTGAAGGCCATTGCGCGGGCCGGAGCCGGTGTGAATAATATACCGCTGGACCGCTGCGCTGAGGAAGGAATTGTTGTGTTCAACACTCCGGGAGCAAATGCAAACGGAGTAAAGGAACTGGTAATTGCGGGAATGCTTCTGGCGGCCCGCGATATTATCGGAGGCATAAACTGGGTACAGGAGTATGAGGAAGACGGCGACATTGCTAAGATTACGGAGAAGAAAAAGAAAGCTTTTGCAGGAACAGAGCTTCAGGGAAAGAAACTGGGTGTCATCGGTCTTGGAGCAATCGGTGTCCGTGTTGCCAATACAGCGGTCCATCTCGGCATGGATGTATACGGATATGATCCGTATGTGTCAGTGGACTCAGCGTGGATGCTCTCGCGAAGCATCCACCATGCAAAGACGGTAGATGAACTTTACAAGGAATGTGATTACATTACAATCCATGTACCGGCGCTTGAGGATACCAAGGGTATGATCGATAAGAATGCTATCGGCCTGATGAAAGACGGCGTGGTAATCCTTAATCTTGCCCGTGATGTTCTTGTAAATCAGGAAGACATTGTTGATGCACTTGTTTCCGGAAAAGTTCGCTCTTATGTGACAGATTTCCCGACAAAGGAGATTGTCGGCGTGAAAAATGCAATTGTAATTCCTCATCTTGGCGCATCTACCGAGGAGTCAGAGGATAACTGCGCGAAGATGGCTGCCGCAGAATTAAAAGATTTCCTTGAAAACGGTAATATTACTCATTCCGTAAATTATCCTGACTGCAACATGGGTGTGAAAGGAGAAGGCCGGAGAATCACGATTCTGCATAAGAATATACCGAATATGCTGGGACAGTTTACAACACTGCTTGCAGAGAAAAATATGAATATTGCCCTTATGACAAATAAGAGCAGAAAAGAGTATGCTTATACAATGATAGATGTTGACACAGAGGTGGCGCCTGAACTGGAAGAACAGCTTGCCGCTGTGGACGGTGTGCTTAAAGTGCGCGTAATACGATAAAAAAGGAATAAGAGCGGTTCTGCCGTGATCTGCAATACAGAAGTGCAGACCTTACGCTCTATCGCAATCGAATATGTTGACGGCAGAGAGGCCGGATAAGATACAGTGAATCAGCTGTGTCTTTCCGGTCTCTTTTTATAATGTATTTTCAATAAAGTATTTGACATTAATTGCATTCCTGTATACAATTATACAAGGATACGAAGCGAATTAACTGCATTTATGAAAGACGGAGGAAGAAAAGATGGAAGACAGAAAAGTTTTTTTAAACGATCATACAAATCTTCTGGAACTTGAGGAGCATATGTACCCGCTTGTGGATGTGGAGACTCCGAACGTGTTCCGGAACCTGTTCCGTTATGACGAGATACCGAAAATCGCGTTTAATAACAGGATAGTGCCGCATCATATGCCGGACGAGATCTGGATCACTGATACAACTTTTCGTGACGGACAGCAGTCAAGGGCACCCTATACGTCCGAACAGATCGTAACAATTTATGATTATCTGCACCGTCTGGGAGGCCCAAAAGGAAAGATCCGTCAGAGCGAGTTCTTCCTCTACAGTAAAAAGGACAGAGATGCAGTATACCGGTGTCTGGAAAAGGGATACGAATTTCCTGAGGTTACAAGCTGGATCAGGGCGAGCAAAAAAGATTTTGAACTTGTAAAAGAAATTGGGCTGAAAGAAACAGGGATACTTGTAAGCTGTTCGGATTATCATATTTTCTATAAATTGAAAATGACGCGAAGGCAGGCTATGGAGCATTATCTTTCTGTTGTGCGGGAGTGCATGGAGACTGGCGTGAGACCGAGATGTCATCTGGAGGATATTACAAGGTCTGATATCTACGGTTTTGTGATACCGTTCTGTGTGGAACTGATGAAACTGATGGAGGAGTACCGCATTCCGGTTAAGATCCGTGTCTGCGATACGATGGGTTACGGCGTGAATTATCCTGGTGCGGTGATCCCGCGGTCCATACCGGGAATCATCTACGGCCTGATGGTCCATGCGGGCGTCCCCAGCGAGCTGATAGAGTTCCATGGCCATAATGATTTTTACAAGGCGGTAAATAATTCAAGCACGGCATGGCTCTACGGGGCGTGCGGAGTTAACTGCTCTCTGTTCGGTATCGGAGAAAGAACGGGAAATACGCCTCTGGAGGCTATGGTCTTTGAATATGCACAGCTGCGCGGTACGCTGGACGGCATGGATACTACGGTGATTACAGAGCTTGCAGAGTACTATGAAAAAGAAATAGGATATAAGATTCCGCCGAGAACTCCGTTTGTTGGCAGAAATTTTAATGTGACCAGAGCAGGAATCCATGCTGACGGTATGCTGAAAAATGAGGAGATTTATAACATATTTGATACGGATAAATTTCTGAACCGTCCGGCCCTTGTCTCGATTTCCAATACATCAGGGACAGCGGGCATTGCCTATTGGATCAATGCATATTACAAGCTTGCCGGAGACAGGATGGTAGACAAGAATTCAGAACTGGTCCGCAGAGTAAAGGCGAGTGTAGATAAAGAATATGAGGACGGAAGGGTTACGGTCTTGACAGATGAAGAATTACTTGACAAAATAGACAGTGTATGTAAAGAACTGCATATGTCATTGTGACCAGGAGGACTTCAGGATGGAGGAATATCAGGACCATTCTCTGAGCGGGCGTGTTTTCCAGAAAATCCGTGAGGATATTCTGAATGGAAAATATAAGGAAAATGATGAGCTCAGGGAGAATACCATCGGAAGAGAGTTAGGAGTAAGCCGCACACCTGTAAGAGAGGCCCTCAGACAGCTTGAACTGGAGGGGCTTGTGACGATCATTCCGAACAGAGGGGCTTATGTGACAGGCATCAGCCGGAAAGATATCTGGGATATCTACATGATCCGTTCACATCTGGAAGGATTGTGTGCCAGATGGGCGGTGCAGCATATTACGGAGGAGCAGCTCGATGCGCTGGAGGAAACCCTTATGCTCTCTGAATTTCAGATGAACAAAGAAAGCGGGTTCAGTGTTCAGCAGGTAGCTGCTCTGGACGGCAGGTTCCATGCGATACTCTATGAGGCTTCGGGAAGCCGGATACTGAGCCATGTTCTCACAGATTTTCATAACTATGTACAGATGGCGCGCAAGTCATCTATCGTCTCGGAAGAAAGAGCAAGAAAATCCATACGGGAACATCGTCAGATTCTGCGTGCTATCAAAGAACGGGACGCGGAAATGGCGGAACAGCTGGCAAACGAACATATTCTGCATGTAATGCAGAACCTGAAAAAACAGGGATACCGCGCGGAAACGGCGGAAAAGTAAAAATAAGCGGCACAGCCAGACTGTGCTGACGGCAAAAAGATCAGGAGGATACAGACAATGGAAAAAATTAAAATGACGACACCGCTTGTGGAGATGGATGGAGATGAAATGACGAGAATTCTCTGGAAGATGATCAAGGACGAGCTCCTTATTCCGTATATTGATCTTAAGACAGAGTACTATGATCTCGGACTTGAGCACAGAAATGAGACAAATGATCAGGTTACCATAGATTCCGCAATGGCGACAAAGAAATATAAAGTTGCTGTAAAATGTGCGACAATCACACCGAATGCAGCACGTATGGACGAGTATAATCTGAAAGAAATGTGGAAAAGCCCTAACGGAACGATCCGTGCCATCCTTGACGGAACTGTATTCCGTGCCCCGATCGTTGTGAAAGGAATCGAGCCGTGTGTAAAAAACTGGGAGAAACCGATCACAATTGCAAGACATGCATATGGAGATGTATATAAGGGTTCCGAGATGAAGATACCGGGACCGGGAAAAGTGGAACTTGTATACACAGCCGAGGACGGAAGCCAGACAAAAGAGCTGGTACATAACTTCGACGGACCGGGAATTGTACAGGGAATGCATAATCTGAATAAATCCATAGAGAGTTTTGCAAGGAGCTGTTTCTCCTATGCTCTCGACACAAAACAGGATCTTTGGTTTGCAACAAAAGACACGATTTCCAAAAAATATGATCATACATTCAAAGACATTTTTCAGGAAATCTATGACGCTGAGTTCGATGAAAAGTTCAAAGCAGCGGGAATTGAATATTTCTATACTCTGATTGATGATGCGGTAGCACGTGTAATGAAATCCCATGGCGGTTATATCTGGGCATGCAAGAATTATGATGGCGATGTGATGAGTGATATGATCTCATCTGCTTTCGGTTCACTGGCTATGATGACCTCTGTACTCGTATCTCCGGAAGGATACTATGAGTATGAGGCGGCCCACGGAACAGTTCAGCGCCACTATTATAAGCATCTGAAAGGCGAAGAGACATCTACCAATTCCGTAGCTACAATTTTCGCATGGACCGGTGCACTGAGAAAACGCGGCGAGCTGGACGGCAATAAAGAGCTGATGGAATTTGCCGGCCGTCTTGAAAAAGCTACTATCGATACTATTGAAGCCGGAGAAATGACAAAAGATCTTGCGCTGATCACGACGATCGAGAATCCGACAGTGTTAAACAGCGAGCAGTTCATTAAAGCAATCGCTAAAAGACTGTAAAATTCGATTTTCCGTACCGGTTGATATTATGTACAACGTCTGAAATACAATCAGCTGCAACAAAGAAGGGAAATGGCTTAATACAGGTGAAAAATGCGGAACTTACAAGTTCGGATAACCGCCTTTTTTCACCTGACGCCATTTCCCTTCTTTTAACTTTTCGTAATTTCCTTTTAATAGACCAATACAGAAAATCGAAATTTATATTTTAATAATTCTCTGCCGGTATTCGTTCTGGTATGCGGTCTTATATTTGTCTGTCACCACGGAGGTATACAGATTGGAGGCAAGAATATCATTACGAAGCATCTTCTGTCCGGCGGCAGGCAGGCCGCTGTCTTCGCAGAGGCGGGCAAGCAGAGGAAGAGTACTTTTTCTGGAAATATATGAAAGAAGTTTCTCTTTGTCTTTTCTGCATCCGAGCAGCCGGGTATAATAGTGGAAACCGCCGTTTATATATTCCGCCGCATCACTTTTTTTTATGCCGAGCATAATATGAAGAAGTGCCCGATTGATCCGCGTCAAGGTGATTTCCCGTGTTTTAAGCAGATCGCAGAACTGTTTATAATTGAAGTAATTGTCCAGCCGGCTGCAGATCCGGTTGGCCAGTTCTTCTGATA
>ERZ1643246.1407-NODE-1407-length-26317-cov-19.340035_pt1 | contig 26317 bp, 26 predicted proteins | sample MGYA00579265_ERZ1643246 | MGnify/ENA primary metagenome ERZ1643246 (study PRJEB29033, sample SAMEA4952261) | chicken gut metagenome | biome: Broiler Chicken; feature: Gastrointestinal Tract; material: Caecum | place: Ireland | collected 2018 | study: Broiler...
ACTCCTCTTATTTTATAGCTAGGAAATCTACTATCGATAATTTAATATACTAAAGAAAAAAGCGGAATTTATCTGCTTTTTTCTTTTGTGCTTGAAAGCTTATTAATCATAAACAGTATAATAAAAAGTACTAGAATTATTATTAATATTTCTTCCAAAGCTATCACCATTATTAATATATGCAATTTTTATAAAAAGTATAATTAAAAATAGAAAAACATATAATTTAATAGCTTAGGGGGATAAGATGAAAATAATTTATTATGATAAAATTTTAAATAATTTACTCCGATTACAGGCTCAAAACGATCTATGTGTAGTATTGAAAAATGATGCTTATAATTTTAAAATTTCTAAAGTGGTAGGCTTATGTGAAAAAGCTAAGGTTAATAGTTATGCCATAAATTCACTAGATGAGGCTATTAAGGTTAGAAGCTTAACTAAAAAGCCTATAATATTGCTTGGATTAAATAAACAAAATGTTTCAATTTTAAAAAAATATAATATTTACCCTTGTGCCAATACTCAAGCGGAAATTACATTTTATACTAATTTAAAGATAGATTTTGTAATAGAGATTGATACAGGTATGAACCGTTTTGGCTTAAAAAATTATGATGAAAGTATATTTGTAAATCCTTATGTTAAGTACGTTATAGCTCATTTCTATAAGGATATGCCACAAAATTATGATCAAATGCTTAAAATTGCTAATTTATGCTTGAAGCATAATATTAAATTTAATTTTGGGGGAAGTATGTTAGTAGGTAAAACCAACTATCCATTAAGGGTAGGTAGGATAATATATGAGCATAGTACGGCTTTTTGGGGCCAGGTTATTTTTGTTAAACAAGTATATAAAGGTCAAATGGTTGGCTATGAGGGAGAATACATAGCTCAAAATGATGAAAAAATTGCTGTTATTGATGTTGGATATTGTAATGGCTTGAGACCAAATTTTAAGGGTAGAGTATGCTGTAATAATAGATTTTATCAAGTAGTTGGGCGCATTTGTATGAATCACACATTTATAAAGATTGATGATGATGTGCAAATTGGCGATGTAGTTGAATTTTATGGGGTGAAGATTGACGAAAATGAATTTTTAAAGAATAATAATATGTCGTTATATGAAAGTTTTTTCTATATTAAATAACATTTAAAAAAAATAAATGGTATAATCTATTTAGAAAGTGGTGGTAGTATTGTACTATTTATTATATAACTGTAAGGTTGGAAGAAAAAATGTTATAAAGAAAATTGAAAAGATACATAAAAAGATTTCTAAAAAATATGACTGCTATAAGATCGATTTAGATGAAATCAAGTTAAAAGAAACTACCTTTATTAATGGCTGTGATGAAAATGACATAGTTATATTATGTGGTGGTGATGGAACATTAGATCAATTTTTAAATAGTATTAGGGATGCTAATGTTATTTGTAAAATGTTTTTTTATTCGTGTGGTTCAGGTAATGATTTTGCAAGGGATTATAAAAAGCAAAAATTTATTGATATTACTAATTTAAAGGAAAGCTTACCAACAGTAAAAATTAACAATCAAGAATCATATTTATTTGTTAATGGGGTTGGTATGGGTGTTGATGCTGTAGTATGTAGAAGTAAGGCTCAATATCGTTTTTCAGAAATAAGCAAAAGTTATTTTTCAATTGCTTTATCATCCTTAAAAACCTTTAGGACTTATAGTCTAGATGTTATAATAGATGGTGAGCCAAAGCATTTCGATGATGTGTGGTTTTTTGTTTGTAATCATGGCTCATACATAGGTGGTGGGATGAAGGTTACACCAACAGCAGTAAGAGATGATGATTTTTTAGATATATGTATAATTCATTCTTTAAAAATTAGAACCTTGTTATTGTTATTCCCTTTAATTTTTATTGGCAAGCATATTATATTTAAAAAATATATTTATACGCAAAAATGCACTAAATTTAAGGCTATACCAGATGGATGTAATATTCTTCAAAGGGATGGCGAGGTTATTGATTATGTTAAAGAAATTGAAGTGGAAAGGTAACTTTCTACTTTTTTTGTTTTATATAGAAAAACACTTGTATTTTACCGTAAAACATAATATAATAGAAGAAATTTTGTTAGGGGAGTGTTTTTAATGTTACATAGTACAAGAGGAAAAGAATTAGTTTCATCACCTGAGGCTATTTTAAATGGATTAGCACCAGATGGGGGATTATATGTTGTTGATAATATAAAGAAGCTGGACTATCATGACTTAATTAACGATGATTATAAAATGATGGCTAGCAAAATAATTCATTTATTTTTTGAAGAATTTTCTATCGAAGAATTATATAAAGAAATAAGTGAGGCTTATAGTAGCTTTGATATAGATGAAGTAGTAATGCTTAAAAAATGTGATAATGCTTACTTTTTAGAATTATTTCATGGACCTACTTTAGCATTTAAGGATTTAGCTTTAGTTGTTTTACCAAGGCTTATGAAGCTATCTAAAAAGAAATTAGGCTATGAGAAGAATATAACCATTTTAACTGCTACCTCAGGAGATACAGGTGGAGCAGCTTTAAATGGATTTAAAGGAATAGATGGCGTTTCAATTGTTGTCCTATATCCAAATGGTGGAGTCTCTCCGATTCAGGAGGCTCAAATGTCAAGCTTTAAGTCAAAAAATAGTAAGGTCATAGCTATAGATGGAAACTTTGATAATTGTCAAAGTTTAGTTAAGGACTTATTCAATCAAGCTAAGGATTTAAATCTATCTAGTGCGAATTCTATTAATATAGCTAGATTAGTTCCCCAAGTAGTTTATTATTTTTATAGCTATATAAAACTATTAAAGTCTGGTGATATTAAAGATGGTGAGATGATTAATTTTGATGTTCCAACTGGTAATTTTGGCAATATATTTGCAGGCTATTATGCTAAAAGAATGGGCTTGCCTATAGCTAATTTAATATGTGCCTCAAATAAAAACGCTGTTTTAACTGATTTTTTTCATCAAGGTGTTTATGATAAGAATCGCCCATTTTATAAAACTAATTCACCTTCAATGGATATCTTAATTTCTTCAAATTTAGAGAGATTATTATATTATTTAACTAATGAGGATTGTGCTAAAACAGCATCTTTAATGGAACAATTAAAAAAGCAAGGACATTATCAGTTTAATGATAAATTTGCTGACTTTATATCTTATAGTACGGATGAAGAGGCTACTTTACAAACTATTAAATTTGTTTATGATAAGTATAAGTATTTAATTGATCCTCATACTGCTGTTGCTTATAATGCTTATTTAAATTATATTAAGGAAACTAATAGTAAAGTTAAAACAGTAATTTTATCAACAGCATCAGTTTTTAAATTTCCTCAATCAGTTTTACAGGCTTTTGGATATGAAAATATAGATGCTATGGAGGCTATTAAAATTATTAGTTCTAAATTTAATTTAAATATTCCTAAGGTTTTAAATTATCCAAGCTTTGAGCGTGATGTTTTATCACTTGATGAGGCTAAGGATAAAATTATAGGAGTGATAAAATGCTTTATGTAAAGGTTAATGCAACTAGTGCTAATGTGTGTGTTGGTTTTGATGTTTTAGGGTTAGCCCTAAATTTAAATAATACATTTTCTTTTGAAAAAAGTAATGAATTTTCTTTCTGGGGCTTTGAAGATAAATATTGCTTTAAGGAAACTAATCTAGTTTATCAAGCATATGTTAAGGTATTTGAATATACTAATACAAAGCCTATTGCAGTTAAGATAGGATTTAGTGGTGAAATACCAGTTTCTAGGGGATTAGGCAGTAGTTCGTCGTTGATAGTAGCTGGAGTTTTTGCTGCCAATTATATGTTAAATAATAGGCTGTCTAAAGAAGATTTATTTAATATTTGTTGTAAAATTGAAGGTCATCCTGATAATGTAGCACCAGCAATTTATGGAGGGCTAGTGGCTAGCTATTTAGTTGGTGATAAATATAAGGCTATTTCCTATGAGGTTAACAAAGATTTAAAATATATAGCTATTATTCCTGATACTATGGTTAAAACTAAAGATGCTAGGATGGTTTTACCTGATAAATTAGGCTATAAGGATATTGTTTTTAATTTATCTAGGATAATTCATATACCTAAGGCCTTTAAGGAAGGAAATATTTTGTTACTAAAGGAGTTATTTATAGATAAATTACATGAACCATACCGTAAAAAGCTAATTAGCTGTTATGATAGTGTTAAAGCTGTTTGTGAAAATGAGGATGTAGCATTTATGATTAGTGGAAGTGGTTCAACTATGCTAATTATTTGTAGAGATGATAAAATTAATAATAAGCTTAAACAGCTAAATTTGAATACAAAAATTCTTGATCTAGGTCAAGGAGTTGAAATTTGGGAGGGATAATATGAGTGATGATTACTATGTAATACATAAAAAGGTTTTGCCAGATTATTTTGAAAAGGTAATTCAAATTAAAGAGATTATTAACAAGGGAGCTAGTATCTCTGATGCTTGTAAGGAGGTTGGTTTATCAAGATCAACATTTTATAAATACAAGGATTATGTGAATAGACCTTCTATTAAGGTTGGTAGACATATTATACTATCTTTAAAACTTGTTGATGAACCAGGTGCATTATCTAATATTTTAAATGAAATTGCTTCTAGAAATGCTAATATATTAGCTATAAATCAGGAGGTTCCAATTCATAATATAGCTTTTGTTACCTTAACCATTGCCGTAATGGATATGGATATATCAATTCAAAGCTTTATTCAAGAGCTACATCGTGGTAAAAATGTCATTGATGTAATGCTTATTGCGGTAGAATAGCATGAATGTAGCATTATTAGGTTTAGGCAACGTTGGAAGAGCTGTATATGATATTTTAGAAAAAAAAGAAGCAGATATATTTAAAAATTACGAAGTTAATGTCAAATACGTTTTAGTGAGAAACGTAAAAAATAAAAATATCAATCCTAACGTTTTAATAACTGATTACAATTTAATCTTAAATGACCCAACAATAGATGTTGTTATTGAGATGATGGGAGCGAGCGTTTCATATGATTATATGAAAAAGGCCCTTTTAGCCTCCAAGCATGTTATTACGGCTAATAAAGAGGTAATAGCTAACCATTATGTTGAATTACAAACTATTGCGATGACTAATAAGGTTAAATTACTATTTGAGGCTTCAGTTGGTGGAGGAATACCGATTGTTCATACCTTATTAAATAGTGCACCATTTAATAATATTGTTAAGATTGAAGGCATTTTAAATGGAACAACTAATTTTATTTTAACTTCAATGCATAAAGAAAAGATTGATTTTTTAGAAGCCTTACAATTAGCGCAACAAAAGGGCTTTGCCGAGGCCGACCCTACGGCTGATTTAGAAGGACTTGATATGGTAAGAAAAATTGCCATATTATCGATGATATGCTATGGTAGTGAAATAGATTTAAAAGATATTTATCATTATGGAATAAAAAATGTTGATAAGGAAATAATAGAGGTTGTAGATTTATTAGGATATAAGCTTAAGTTTGTTGCTTCATCATCATTAAATGATAATAATATTTCCATAAGCGTTGAGCCAGTCGCTTTAAAAAATAGTGATTTGTTAGCTAATGTTGATTATGAATATAATTTAATTTCTTATCATGGTGAAGGCTGTGCTACACAGATGATGTATGGTAAGGGTGCTGGTCCTACAACCGCCAATTCCATAGTGTTTGATCTCGGTTTAGTTTTATCAGATTACCGACAAAAGTTTTTGCCTAAGCTTAAATTAGCTTGTACTGGTAATGACAAAGTTATCAGCAAATATTTAATCAGATTTAAAAATAAAATAGATGATAATATTATCTCTAAGTCCTTAGGTAATATGGCTATAACTAAATCATTATCGGGAATAGAATTAAAAAATATCTTACCAGATATCGATTTCTACGCAAGAATTATTGATTAATTATAAATTTGAATTTATAAGCAATATAAAGTTATATTTTAGAAGCTAATGTTTGTGTTTACATTCATTTCAAATTTTGGTATAATCTAAATAGTTTATTGAGGAGGAATTAAAATGTCAGTTTTTGATAAAGTTAAAGAAATAATTATAGAAGAATTAAATGTTGATGCTTCTAAGGTTACTTTAGAGGCTAATTTAAAGGATGATTTAGGTGCTGATAGTATTGATGCAGTTCAAATCATTATGGATTTAGAGGATGCTTTTAATATTGAAATTGATACAGATAATGCTGAGGCTATTTCAACTGTTAAGAATCTTGTAGATTATATTGAAGCATTAGTGAAGTAAAAATGATGAAATGACTGCTTTGGCGGTCATTTTTATTTTAAGGAGGTGAATTTATGCTAGATTATGACTTTTGGATAAAAAAATGGCAGGATGATAAAGTATTTGTTTTAGACAAAGATATCTTAAAATTTAAATCTTTTATTTACACTCCATTTGTTAAGGCTAATTTGTATGGCTTTCAAACGGCTGATGTAAGAAAATTATTGTTTGCCGATGCTTTAGCTAGATATCAAAGAATGGCTGAAAAAAATGTTTTATTTCCAACTGGCTGTCATACTCTATGTAATACCTCCTTTGTCGAAAGTAAGAAGTTTAGTAATGTCTTAACTGATGATATAGCTAATATATTCTATAAACAAATGTTAAAACTAGGGATCGGTATAAATGATGAAAAAAATATCGATATGAGGCATCCTAATTACTTATCTAATTTACAACAGGCCTTTTTAGATTTATATGATAGAGGTTATATTGTTTATAAAAATGTAATGGTTTGGTATGATAAAAAAAATAATAAAATATACGATAAAAAAATTTATCAAAAAAATTTACCAACCATGGTTATGAAATCATTCGTTTTAAATTTAGAACCTATACGGGATAGATTATTAAAAAAAATTGATAATTTAAATTGTGATACAACTATAAAACAACAATTTTATAATATATTTTCTCCTCAACAAAGCTTGTGCTTTAATTTAAATTTATCAAATGGTTCAATTTTAAAGGTAAAAATGCCAAATCCAGAAATGATGGGAGGAATTAGCTTTATTTTTTTAAATCCTGATTATATAGATATCACCGAATATGTAGATATAAATGAATACCAAAGTGTCATAGCCTGTTTAGAAAATGATGAAGCTATTCCTAATTTTGCGTTTAGTGGAATTTATGCCTTAAATCCTTTGACAGGGAAAGAAATTCCTGTTTTTATATCATTGTTATTTAAACAAGCAGTATATTTAGCTATACCGGGAGCTGATGATGAGGATAGAACCTTGGCCTTAGAATCAGAACTAGAAATAATTAATATTATAAAAGAAGGTAGGCTTATTAATTCTGATTTTTTAGATGGTTTAACGTTAGCTGAGGCACATGAAACAATTTTTAAGGCCTTCATTGATGCTGAAATTGCTACTTTAAATATAGATTATAATAATAATGAATTATTGTTATCATCATTAGATAATTTTGGACCATTATTTCCTTTTTTACAAGATAAGCAAACCCAAGAAATTTTTTCCTTAAAAGGGCACCTTCCCTATGCCTTTAGCTCTAAACTACGGCCTGTTTTAGCTGATAATGTAGATATAGTTGGAGATACAATGTTAGGTACTATAAATAATATGTTTACCGAAGGATTATGCCCAATAATCTCATTATTATATGATAATATTGGCTCAACATTTTCAATATTTTCACCATATGCTTTAAAGGAGCTTCAAAAATGGAATGGGATAGATTATTTAGCTTTAAATAATGGTGATAGTTTAGCTGATATTTTTATGCCATTAGCTATAAATACTATCATAGAAGTAGAGAGCGGAGTAGATTTACCACCATTATTTAATAAAATTGAATTTTTTGCTAAGACTATTGATATTTCAAGAAATGATATTAAAAGGTCTAATAATAATTTAGTTGATTTTTCTAAATTACTACAAAACTATAGTATTGATGCTATTAGGCTTTTCTTTTTAAATAGCAATCCTAAGGATAATTTTGTATTAGATACTTATCAACTAGAGGATTTATCAGATTTGATGACTACCCTACAAAAAAACTTAAATACCTTCAAGGATGAAGATTCTAAGGTTGATTATGATTTGTTTGAGCTTGTGGTTAAGTCTAATAAGTTTTTAGAAGAGAAAGATATATTTTCCTATGCCAACAGTTTATTAAACTTTATAAAAGAGGATGTTATAGGACATGGCTTATCTAAAAAACAGATGCTAGTATTTATTAAATTAGCATATCCTGTTATGCCATTTTTAGCAGAAGAAATATATAAGGATTTGTTTAATGGAAAATATTCTTTAATAAACGAAGCCTGGCCAAATTAAAATCGGGATACATTAATTTGTATCCCGATAATATTTTCCTTGATAATCATTATCATTTCTAAGTTTTTTATCTATTTCATTCATTACAACTAGTTTTTTGGTTGACCATTTGGGCTCAACTAAATCCTTAATATTTGCATCTGCTTGTAATCGATGGATTATAATATCGCTTCTAAGGTGGGTAATTTGTTTAGTAGTTATATCTACATACTCTTGTAAAGTTAATATCTTAAATGGCTTTTCTTTATATTGTTCATATAGCTTAGTATTTTTAAGAACAAGAAGACAATGAAACTTTATTCCTTGAATGTCTAAGTTATTAATAAAGTTAATTGTATTAAGCATATCTTCAATGGTTTCGTTTGGTAAACCATTAATTATATGGACAATAACCTCTAGATTATACTTTCGTAATAGCTTGACTCCATTAATAAATTCCTCATTAGTAAGGCCTCTATTTATGTATTTAGCTGTATTTTCATTGGCTGTTTGTAATCCTAATTCAACGCTGATATGGACTCTTTGATTTAATTGGGCTAAATATTTACAAATATCCTCTGAAAGACAATCTGGTCTTGTGGCAATAGCTAGTCCTACAGTTTTATCAGGGTCTATGGTTAAAACCTCTTCATAAATTTTTTTTAGTCTTTCAAGTGGAGCATACGTATTAGAATTAGCCTGCAAATAGGGAATGTATAGGGTGTTAGGCCATTTTTTTCAATTATTGTTTTAATGTCATTAAATTGTTTAGCTAGGCTATCATTTTTATCTCCAGCAAAGTAACCACTACCAAGCTTTGAACAGTAAATACAACCACCAAAGCCCTTTGTTCCATCTTTATTTGGACATGTGAAATTTGCATTTAAAGAAATTTTGGCTACTTTGCTATTATATATTTTTTTATAATAATTATTAAGAGAATTGTAAGGCTTATCTTTTGTCATGTAATTCATTTTTTTCACCATGACTATTATAAAATAGATTAATTAAAAAAAAAAGATAGGTCTATTAAAAAAACGATAAGTTTGGTATAATACTAATAATGTGAGGTGTTTGTATGTTTAATAGATTTAGAATTGCTTTAGCACATCCACGTTTTATAGGATTATTTTATAAAGATAGTGCTTTAAAGATATTTATATATTTATTTTCCTTGTTTGTATTATATTTAGGTATTTCTGCTTTAAGGGTATATGGTACAGATCATTTTAATTATAACTTTTCTAAAGGCATAACAAGTATGATATATTTAGCTGATGAAAGTGATATAGAATATGATAGCTCTACTAATATGGTTACAGGAAGTCCAATCGTATATAAATCCAATGGCTTTATATTAAACTTTTTAGCTAATCAAAGCTATGCTCATGATGATAGTCTTGTGATAAGGTTTAATGAGTCTACTGTGGATGTTATTTATTATGGATTTGTAATAAATAACTATAAATATTCAGACTTAAATATTAATAGTTTTTCTTTAAAAAATATTTATGAAGGAAATATATCTGATATTATAAGCTTTCAAGATACCACTAACCTACTATTAAATGACTTTAATACAATATTTTCTTCAGTTTACATGCTAAGTGTTTTGATGGAGGGAATACTTTATTTTGCCATAGCATTTGCGATTTGCTTGGTTTTATCTTATTATACTAATTATAATATTAATAGGCCAGTTAGAATAAGGCTTTGCCTATATAGCTGTGGTATTTTTTACATCTTTATGATGTTTGCAATGCTTTTTAACACATCAATTTTTCAATATTTGGCATTTTTATTTCCATTAATTTATACGACAATTTGTTTTAAAAGCATTGTAAGAGTTGATAAAAACAGGAGTAGTAGCAATGAAATTAATAGATAGTATTAAGCAAAGTGGACTTTTAGCTGATGACAATGATGCTTTTATTGAAGAAGCAACTTTAAAAAAAATAAGTAAAAAGATTTATGTTTCTTTAGTTTTAAAGAAGGCAGTTTCTTATGATGTTTATAATAGTCTTTCATCTGTAGTTAAAAAACAGCTAGAGCCATTAAAATTGACTGTAGAGCTTAGTATTGGCTATGAGGATGATTCTTTAAGTGAGGATGAATATAAAACATATTTAGATGAAATATTGAAGATATTAGTAAAATCCTCAGCAAGATTTAAAGCCTTAAATCCTAGTGATGCTAAAATTAATGACAAGATTATAACCTTCATGGTTTGTTATGATGCCTTAGGTGTAGAGGACTTATGTAAGCCCGTAGAAGAGGAATTTCAAAAATATGGTCTTGATGTTAAGATAAAGGTTATGCAGGATGAAAATAAAAGCGTTCAAGCTCAAATTGAAGCCCTAGATAGAGAAATAATTGCCTCTTTAGATAAGCAAAGACAGGAAGCTATAGCTGCTAATAAATTTAATAATGAAATCAAAAATCAAAAGAAGAGTTATACAAATAAAAATATTCCTACTCAAAGAAGTTTAATTAAGGATATTCCTTCAACATTAAATAATTTAACAATTTATCAAAATGAATCAGGTTATCCAACATTTTTAATTGATGCTTACGTTTTTGATGTAGAAATAAAATCTTTTCCCAAAACTAAATCACTTCTTGCAACTATAAAGGTTACAGATGATAGCGATTCTATTGTGGTAAAAAAATGGTTAAGAAGCGATAAGGAAAAGGAATTATATGAAACTGAAATAAAAAATGGTGTTCAGCTTAGAATTATTGGTACAGCCGAATATGATACTTTCAGTAAGGATGTTGTTTTAACAGCATCTAGTATAGAAAGCTTAGGAATGCATAAGGAAGAGGAAATTGTTGATTCAGAACCAATAAAGCGTGTTGAGCTACATGCCCATACTAAAATGAGTACTTTAGATGGCTTAACTGATGCACCTGAGTATATCAAGGCGGTAAGTAAGTGGGGTTGGAAATCAATGGCGTTTACTGACCATAATGGTGTTTACGCTATTCCTGATGTTTGGCATACAATCGAAAAAAACCCTGATTTTAAGCCTATTTATGGTGTTGAGTTGTCTTATGTAGATGATACTAATTACTTTATAACTTTTGATAGTCGTGACATAGATTTAAAACAGGCTTCTTATGTTGTTTATGATATTGAGACAACAGGCTTTTCACAAACCTACGATAGAATAATTGAAATTGCAGCTTGTAAGGTATATCAAGGTGGTATTATTGAAACCTTTGAAAGATTTGTTAATCCCGAAAGACCAATATCTGAAAAAATTACAGCTCTTACAACTATTACTGATGAAATGGTAATGGATGCCCCAACAATCAAAGAGGTTTTACCTGAATTTATGGATTTTTGTAAGGGTAGTATTTTGGTTGCCCATAACGCCAAGTTTGATGTTGGATTTATTTATGCTAATATAAAAAGACTTAATTTAAATTATGAAATGCTTCCAGCTATAGATACATTAAATTTATTTAGAGCCGGGTATTATAAAGATGTCAAAAAATTTAATTTAAAGGTTTTAGCTAAATATTTTAAAGTTAAACAGGAACAGCATCATAGAGCTATTGATGATACTAGAGTTACAGCCTTATGCTTTATTGGAATGCTTAATGATCTTTATAATAAGGGTATTACTAACTATAAAGATATTAATTCTATTATTAATCCAGATGAGCATTATAAGCATATTATTCCATCACATATAAATATATTAGCTAAAAATCCAGTTGGCTATAAAAACATGTATAAGCTAGTATCTGATTCCTTAACTAATCATTTTTACGTTGATGCAAGAGCCTTAAAATCTGTAATTATGACCTTTAGAGAAGGGCTATTGCTAGGTAGCGGATGTAGTAATGGTGAAGTATTTGAATTAGCTTTAAATAGAAGTGAAGAAGAATTGCTAGAGGCAATGAAGCTTTATGATTACATAGAGGTCCAACCTCCTTTATGCTATAAGCATTTATTTAGTTCCTTGCCAAATGGCCAATTAGATATTGAGGATACTATTAAACGTATTATCAGTTGTGCTAATAAATTAAATAAAATAGTAGTTGCGACATCTGATTGTCATTATTTAAGACCAAAGTTAAAAAAATATAGAGATATTTTAATTCAATCACCACAAATTGGTGGTGGTCAGCATCGTTTAGCATCATATGATGAAGCTCCTGATATGCATTTAAGAACGACTAAAGAAATGCTTGATGAATTTTCCTTTTTGGATAAGGATTTAGCCTATGAGATTGTAGTTACTAATACAAACATCATAGCTGATCAAATTGAAAAATTTGATGCCTTTAAAAAGGATATGTTTGCCCCAAAAGATGATGAGTTTAAAAATAGTATATTGCATGTTCCATCTATAGTTGATGAGGTTAGAAGAATTGTAGAAACCAATAAAAAGAGATTATATGGAGATAACCCACATGAAATAGTGAAGGCAAGAATTAATCGTGAGCTTGATTCTATTATTTCTAATGGCTATGCCTCTGTCTACTACATGTCCCACCTTTTAGTAAAAAAATCACTAGGTGATGGTTATTTGGTTGGTTCACGAGGTTCAGTTGGCTCATCTTTAGTAGCTACCATGATGGATATTACGGAAATTAACCCTTTAGCTCCTCATTATAGATGTAAAAAGTGTAAGTTTCATACCTTTAAGATGAATGTCGAGGAAAAGGAAAAATATGGAATAAGAGATATTGAACTACCATTCCAAAAGGATTTAGATAGTGTTGATAGTGGCTATGACCTACCAGATGCAATTTGTCCTGTATGTCATGAAAAGCTAGCCAAAGATGGGCATGATATTCCGTTTGAAACATTTTTAGGTTTTAATGGTGATAAGGTGCCTGATATTGACTTAAATTTCTCAGGCGAATACCAGGCTGTTGCTCATGAATATATAAGAACTGTTTTTGGAAAAGAGAATGCCTTTAGAGGTGGAACAGTAGGAACAATAGCTGATAAAAATGCTTTTGGTTATGTAAAAGGCTATTGTGAAAGAACTGGCAAGACCTTAAGAAATTGTGAAATGGATAGAATAGCTAGTTATCTAGTTGGAATCAAGCGTTCAACAGGACAGCATCCAGGTGGAATAGTCGTAGTACCGCATTATGTAGATATCTATGATGTTACCCCTGTTCAATATCCTGCTGATAATACCGAAAATTCATGGCGTACAACTCATTATGATTATCATTCCTTTGAAAATAATCTTTTAAAGCTTGATATTCTTGGTCATGATGATCCTACTATGATTAAATATTTTATGGATTATGTTCATAAGCATCAAGAGCAATTTCCATTTAGTAATCCTCAGGATATTCCAATTGATGATAAAAATATTTATAGATTATTTAATAGTACTGAGGTAATTAATTTAACTGAAAAAGATCTTCAAAGTAAGGTTGCTTCCTATGCTGTACCAGAATTTGGAACTAACTTTGTTCGTCAGATGTTAGTGGAAACATTGCCAAAAACATTTGCTCAATTAGTTAAAATATCAGGATTATCTCATGGAACTGATGTATGGAATACGAATGCTCAAGACTTAGTAGCTGGTAAAACTGAGTTTGGTACAATAGATTTTAAGGATGTTATTGGTTGTCGTGATGATATTATGGTCTATCTTTTGTACATGGGATTAGAGCCTTTAACTGCATTCCAAATTATGGAATTTGTTAGAAAGGGAAAGGTTAGTAAGGATCCTGAAAAATGGGCTAAATATCGTAAGGCAATGGAGGAAAAAAATGTTCCTGCTTGGTATATATGGTCTTGCGAGCGTATTAAATATATGTTTCCTAAGGCGCACGCTACAGCCTATGTATTAATGGCTTTAAGAATAGCTTGGTTTAAGGTATATGCACCTGCTTTATTTTATAGTGCTTGGTTTTCAAAAAGAGCTAAAGCCTATAATGTTGCGGCCTTTTTAGGTGGTCCAATGGCTATCAGGGCTAAAATAGAGGAATTAAAAAATAAGGTTGACCAGACAGTTAAGGATGAGGATCTTATTACATCATTACAGGTAGCCTTAGAAATGACATTAAGAGGAATTAAATTTTTACCTGTAGATATAATTAAATCATCAGCTACCATATTTGAAGTAGAAGATGGCAATATCCGTTTACCGTTTGTAGCAGTAGATAAGCTTGGTGAGTCTGTTGCCTTAGATATTGTTGAAAAACGTAATGAAAAAGCTTTTACCTCTAAAAAAGATGTAGCAAAAAGAACAAGACTAAATTCTACATTATATGAAGAATTCAATGAGATGCATTTTTTTGGTAATCTTCCTGATGAGGATAAAGAAGCAACCGAGGGGCTTTTTGCTTTTATGTGATATTGTGTGAAAGTAATATTTTTATATTGCAATTGCATAAAATATGTTATAATAAGGTAAATTAAACAAGGAGGCCAAATAATAGATGAGACAAAGTCCATTATTTTCAAATATTCAAACTGGTGAAGCAATTTATGATGTGGAGCATGCAACCTATAAGGGTATTTGCATCAAAACATTTTGTTTGCTTTTAATCACAACAATTGTTGCCTTGTTCACAGGTTTGTATTTGCCAACTATTATAGCTGCTGGTAATTTTAATGCCTTTTATATTATGCTAATAGTAGCAAGTGTAATTGGCTTTATTAGTGCTATGGTTGGTAGAATGAGTGATCGAAAGGCTAAATATGCAAGCGTTATTTATTCAGCTTGTGAAGGCTTATTTTTAGGTGCATTGACAGCTATTTGTGAATCAATGTTTCCTGGTGTATCTGTAATAGCAATCTTTTCAACCTTGATAATTTTTGCTGTTATGCTTACACTATTTGCTACTGGTATCTTACGAGTTGGTGATAAATTCAGGAAATTTTGTTTTGCTTTTGGCTTGGGCGCTATAGCTTTGATTTTAGTAACTACTATTTCATCATTTTTCTTGGATTATTCTACATACTTAAGTGTCTTAATCTTTGTGGAATTTTTCTTGTTAGTGTATGGAGTAATTACTCTATCATTAAATTTCCAAGAAGCTCAAATGGTTGTTCAGCTTGGAGCATCTAAAAATTCTGAATGGTCTGTTGCACTAGGATTAATGATTAGTATTGTTTATATCTATGTTGAAATTTTACGTTTATTAGTCCTATTATTAGCTAACAAAGATTAATAAAATATGATTTATAGCCTATAACCTATAGGCTATAAATTTTTATAAAGAGGTAGAAAATGAATAAAATATTAAAAATTTTATGCTACATTTTATTAATAATATTATTATCACCTGTCCTAGCAATCATATTATATGTTGCTGTAGGTGCAGCACTGTTCTTTATATTGTATTTTTACAATAGAAAGAAAAATGGGCCTACTCCACCTGCTAAAAGAAATAACTATAAGTTAGCTGCATCTATCTTATTTATAATAGGTATGTTAATATTATTTGTGACTAATAATTTAAATCTATTATCTTGGCAAGGATATTTATGGATTCAACTTATAACATTTGTAAGCTTTATACCACTATGTTATGAGCAATATCTTATTATTAAGAAAAATTCAAATAATCAATAGTCTATAGTTTTATAGACTATTGTTTTTTTATTAGCCTATAATAAAATAATACCTTTTCATATATTAACAATGAGGAGGGGAGAAAATGTTTTATCAAGGACAAATGATGCCACAATCTGATTGTGGATGCACAAATGGTGGTTGTCAGATAAGTATGCCTACCTATTCTTCATGTAATCAGGTAGTGCAAACATGCAATGTTCAGGACGTACCTCATTATGTTAATTATAATACCCATATAGTCAATAATTGTATTAAAAGGCATATAAATATTCCTACATATTCAACAACCTCTGAAAATGTTTATGTAGATGAATATGTGCAAGCTCAACCAATGTATCAACAGCCAATGTATCAACAACCTATGATGTATAGCCCAAACCAATATCAAGGAAATGTTGGGGTTGAAGGAATTAATCAACAAAATTGGCAAACACCAAACATGAATAACCAATTTAATCCATATAATATGTAATGAGTAAGTTCTAATTTATTGGGTAGCCAATATTAGAACTTTTTTATATTGCTTGAAAAATCATTTAAAACATTGACACTTTTATAATAAAGTGTTAATATATAGTCAGTTAGTTTAAACTAACTATATATTTTAGAAAGGAGTTAGCTAACACTAACTATGAGTGAAAAATTTCAACATACACTAGCTTATCATTGTGCTCCAGCTTTATTAGGTATCAAAGCTTCCAACTTAATAAATTTAAATCTTGGGAAATATAACACCTTATTTACTGATTTAAAAGAATTAAATACAAAATATAAAAGGCATTTTAATTATAGTATTATAAAAAAATCTAATAGTAGTATTTTAATTATGGTGTATAAGCCATTAAAACTAAAAAAATATTTATTTGATAAGAATAATTATAATTATTTATTGCAAAATGGATATCCTAAAATGAAATCTTTAAAAAGATATATTAATTGTTTAAAAAATAGAATAAATGTTTGTAAAGAATTTCCTCATGAAATTGGGATATTCTTAGGATATGATTTAAATGATGTTATAGATTTTACAGAGGGTATTAAGCCATGTTTATTTAATGGAGTATGGAAGGTTTTTTCTAATTGTGAGGAGAAAAAGAAGCTATTTATTAGGTATAGTGAGTGTAGAAATTTAGTAATAAAGCATTTAGAAAATGGGAAAAATTTAAAAAATATATTATAAAAGGATGGGATGGATAATGAACGCAGTAATAGTATATTGGTCAATGACTGGTAATACCCAAAGTATAGCTGAGGCTATAAAAAAGGATTTAAATTGTGATTTGTTTTTTGTCAACGATTGTAGTTGTGATGAAATATTAAAGTATGATACTATCATCCTAGGATGCCCAGCAATGGGAAGTGAAAGTCTTGAGGAGGATAGCTTTAAGCCTTTTAATGATAAATTGTTATCTATGATTTCATCACAAAGAATATTTTTATTTGGAAGCTATGATTGGGGTGATGGTGAGTGGATGAGAAATTGGGTAGAAGAGGTTAAAGGATATGGAGGTAATTTAATAGGTAAGCCATTAATCGTAAATGGGGATATATCTAATGCTAATATGCAAGACTATAATTACTTTATATCACAAATAAAACAATAGTATGGCTTTTATTATAGCTATAATAATTTTAGGTATAACTTTAATTAGCATTAGGATAAAAAATTATTTATTAAAAACATTAAAAAAAGGAAAAAAATGACAATTTTTATTGACTTTTTTTAATGCTAGGTATAACATATTAAATGGTTAGGCATAACTAACCTATATATGAAAATGAGGGAGGATTTTTTATGCAAAAGAGATTAGATGAACTAAATATTGGTCAAAAGGCCATAGTAAAGAATGTTTTAGGAGAAGGAGTCTTAAGAAGAAGATTGCTTGATATGGGAATCACTCCTGGAACTATGGTTTTTATAAGAAAAAAGGCTCCTCTTGGAGATCCTATTGAAATAGTTTTAAGGCGCTATGAGTTAACTTTAAGAATGGCTGAGGCAAGCCTTGTAATTTGTGAATTGGAGGATTAAGTCAATGAAAAGATTTGCACTAGCAGGAAATCCCAATTGTGGAAAAACGACATTATTCAACTCTTTGACTGGTTCAACAGCGCATGTTGGAAACTGGCCAGGTGTTACAGTAGAGAAGAAGGATGGTATATATAAGAAGGGTAGTGAGCCTGTTGCTATCATTGATTTACCTGGTATATATTCCTTATCACCTTATACTCCTGAAGAGGTAATATCTAGAAATTATATTTTAGAGGAAAAGCCTGATTGCATTATAAATGTTGTTGATGCATCTAATTTAGAAAGAAATCTTTATTTAACTACCCAGCTTTTAGAAATAGATGTTCCAATAGTTGTAGCATTAAATATGATGGATATAGTTAAGAAAAATGGTGATTCTATTAATGTAGATAAATTGAGCAAGGCTATAGGTGTTCCCGTCGTCTCAATTTCTGCTCAAAAGGATGATAATTTAGATTTATTAATGGAGATTGCTATCAAGGAATCTGTAAAAAAAAGAGAGGCCTTCACTGTTTTACAGGATAAATCCTTATCTCACTTAATTTCTGATTGTAAGGCAGCTTTCACAGGTCTTGATATTCCCCACCCATTATTTCATGCCATAAAGCTTATTGAAATGGATGAATTAGAGGTTAAAGATCATCCTAATCTAGCAAAGGTGGTCGTTGAATTTAAAAAAACCTTTAATGATGATACATTTGGTAGTGATTTAGAGGCAATAATCGCCGATCATCGTTATCAATATATAACCGAAAAATATAGTGTTTGTAAAACTCATAAGGTAAACAATGTATATGATTATTTATCAAGCTCTGATAAAATTGATAAGGTTTTAACTAATAAATGGGCTGGTATCCCAATATTTTTGTTAATATTATTTTTAATATTTCATTTAACATTTTCAGAAAATTTGTTTTTCTTAGGTGGACTTATAAAGTTTAATGCTCCAAGCTTTGAAGGTAGCTTTTTTGAAGGATTATTTTATACCGAAAATGGCATAAACTCGATTGGTGTTATCCTATTTAACTTTTTAGATTGTATAACATCTGGCATTACAAATCTTGTGGGATCATGGTTATCTACATCTCCGGATTGGGTTTCGGGATTAATTTGTGATGGTGTTTTAGGAGGATTATTTGCTGTTTTATCATTTTTGCCTCAAATTTTACTATTGTTTTTGTTTTTCTCTATTTTAGAGGATACTGGCTATATGGCTCGTGTAGCCTTTATATTGGATAGAATATTTAGAAAATTTGGTTTAACAGGTAGAGCCTTTTTACCTATGATTATGGGCTTTGGTTGTTCCGTTCCAGCAATGATAAATACTAGAACTTTGGCAGATGATAAGGAAAGAACTGCCACTATAAGAGTTATTCCCTTCTTTAGTTGTGGAGCTAAATTACCAATTTTAACTGCAATTGCCGGTGGAATTTGTCAAATATTTGGCTTTAATAATGCTGATTTTATTACCTATAGTATGTATGTTATGGGTATGCTGACAGCTGTAGTTGCGATTTTGATAATGCGTAAAACGACAATGCGAGGAGAGGTTTCTCCATTTATTATGGAGCTTCCGACTTATCACATGCCTAAGTTTAAAGCCTTGATGATTCATTTATGGGATAAGGTTAAGCATTTTATAAAAAAAGCATTCACTATTATTTTGGCATCTACAATTGCAATTTGGTTTTTAAGTCATTTTTCCTGGAATTGGCAATTCTTAGCTGATGAAGAAATAGAAAAATCAATTTTAGCTGGCTTAGGTCAGTTAATCACTCCACTATTTACACCACTTGGATTTGGCTGGCAACTTGAAAGACAATTTAGCTTTGTCTTTGTAGTGGCTGCCATAACTGGTTTGATAGCTAAGGAGAATGTTATTGCAACCTTTGGTGCACTTGCTGCTTGTATAGTAGGATCTACAATAGATACTAGCACCGATGGAGCTGATATAGTTGCTACAGTGGAAATGATTAGAGGAACAGGTATAACCTGGCCTGCCTTGATTGCGTTTATACTATTTAATATGACAACAATCCCTTGCTTTGCCGCTGTTGCTACAGCAAAAGCTGAGCTTCCTAATAAAAAGTTTGGGTCAACAATTTTGTTTTGGCTAGCAACCTCATATTTTGTTTCAATGATGGTATATTTAGTACTATCATGGTGGTGGAGTAGTTTTATTTTCTTGGCATTCTTTATAATATTAGGCTTTAGCATACATTATTTTAATCGCTATAAAGATAGAAAGGCTACTCTTGTCTAATGAAGCCTATTGAAATTATAGTTATTATTGTAGCTGTTTTTATTGTAATTTCCGTAATTTCTAGAGTAATCTATAAAAAGGTAAAGAATATCCCTAGTTGTGAATGTCAAAGCTGTCAAAATAGAATGATTAACGCACTAAAAAAATTTAAAGATGATCAAGATGATAAATAGTTATTTTCTACACTAAAAGGCCTGTTTAGGCCTTTTTCATTTGTGAAGTACAATTTACAGTCTTCTTGACATAAAAATCATTTTTTTATATAATATAAGTTGATAGATAAATCTATCACTATGAGTTCATAAAAAAGGGAGTTGATGATAAGTTGGACTCGATACTCTTTCAATTGTTTATTCAGGTTATATTAATCCTGTTAAACGCTTATTTTGCTGCAACAGAAATTGCTGTTATTTCTTTGAGCAAAACAAAATTAAAAAAGATGAGCGAAGATGGTGATAAAACTGCCACTAAACTTTTAAAGTTTGCAGATGCACCTGCTGGATTTTTATCTACAATCCAAATTGGTATTACACTTGCTGGATTTTTAGGTAGTGCGTTTGCTGCAGATAATTTCGCATCTCGTCTTGTTGAATGGTTATATGTTGACTTACAATTTACAGCAATACCAAGAGGTGTCTTAAATACACTTTCAGTTATCTTAATTACAGTTATTTTATCATACTTTACTTTGGTATTTGGTGAATTAGTTCCTAAACGTATTGCGATGCAAAAGCCATATGGTGTGGCTAAATTTACCTGCGGAGTAGTTAATGGTATTTCTGTGGTTATGAAGCCAGTAATTTGGTTTTTATCATTCTCTACAAATTTAGTTTTAAAAATCTTAAGAATGAAAACTACTGCTGAAGAAGAGAATGTTACCGAAGATGAAATAAAAATGATGGTCGATTTGGGTGAAGAAAAGGGTACTGTTGAAGAAACAGAAAAGAAATGGATCCAAAATGTTTTCGAATTTAATGATACATTGGTTAGAGAAATAATGACTCCAAGCCGTGATGTTAAATTTATTCGTTTGACTTCATCTAAAGAGGAAATCGACTCTTTGGTTAAAGAAACTGGATTATCTAGATATCCTGTATGTAAGACCGATTTGAATGATATTGTTGGAATTTTAAATATAAAGGATTATTTTATCAATAAGGATAGCAAACTTGAAGACTTGCTAAGACCTGCTTATTATGTTCCAGAAACTACTTTAGCTGATGATTTATTCCATAACTTACAAAAGTCTAAAAATAGTTTTGCCATTGTAGTCGATGAATATGGTACGACAACTGGAGTTGTAACTACAGCTGATTTATTGGAAGAAATTGTTGGTAAGATTTATGATGAGTATGATCAAAATGAAGAAGTAGAATTTAAAGAAATCGAGGATGGCGTATATCAGGTTACAGGTGATTTACCAGTTAGTAAGCTAAATGAATATTTAGATGCCGAAATAGAAGAAAGTGATGCCTATGATACAGTTGGTGGTTTAATTTTTAGTTGTTTAAATTACGTTCCAAAGGATGGTACCACTGTAAGTATCGAAAAGGATGGTTTAACATTTGAGGTTGTTAAAATTGTAAATAGAAGAATAAAAGAGGTAATAGTTCGAAAAAATCCTCCAACTATTTCAAGTGAAGCCCCAGAAGAAGAATAAATTAATAGGTCTATAATTTTAATATAGTAACAGATAGGTCTCTATATTTAATTATAGGCCTTTTCTTTTGCTTTAAATAATTGAATTATAGTTTTTTCAATAGTATAATTAACGTAAGGATGTGATTAAATGAAGACTATTAAAGTTTTTAATCAAACTATCCAATTGGATTTTTTATTTGAAGAACAATTTACGTCATTGGATAAATATCTTACTGATTTGAAGCCTTTTTATTTTATTAATAGTCATAGTGAAGATTATAGGTTTGATGATAGCAATTGTTATTTAAAAACTAAGTATTACAATTTATATAAAATTGATGATAAAATTGTTCAGCTTCAAAAGATTAATGATATTAATGTGGGAATTATAGTTTATGATAATAACTGTATAGATCTTTATTTAATTGATAAGAACTTTCAAACAGAGTATTTGTTATCACAATATGCTTTTGTTTATATTTTAAATAAAACTAATAATGCTATTTTGATGCATTCTTCCTCAGTCGTTTATAATGATAGGGCGATTCTTTTAGCGGCTAAAAGTGGTACCGGAAAAAGCACCCATGCTAGATTATGGAGAGAGTATAAAAGGGCCATAACTTTAAATGATGATAAAAATTGTGTAGCCTATGAAGATGGTAAATTACTATTATATCCTCATCCTTGGAGTGGTAAGCATCAGATTGATACGAATATAAAGGCTTATGTAAGCTGTATAGTTTTTTTGTATCAATCAAAAGAAAATACTATAAAAAAATTATCAAAAATTGAAGGTATGAGGCTTTTATTATCCCAAATTGAGCGACCTAACAAAAATAATTTAGATAAATGGAACAAAATTGTTGATAGACTTTTAGATTTACCTATGTATTATTATGGCTGTAATATCTCAAAAGAGGCTGTTGATTTATTATATAAAAGATTGGAGATGGATTTATGCCTATAAATAAAAATTATATTTTAAAGAGTATTGGTGACGATTATATGCTAATTCCTTTAGTAGGGGATGATTTAGATTTTTCTAAGGTTTATAATTTGACTGAAACTGCGGCTGTTATTTACAAGGGGCTAGTAGATAACAAAAGAATAGATGAAATTGTTGATGTTATTATGCATGAATATGATGTTTCTTATATAGTAGCCTATAAAGATACTTTGGATTTTATAGCAGAGTTGAAAAAAAGAGGAATTTATTCTGAATAGGTGGTCTAAATGTATAAGTTATACCAAATGGAACCATTAATTAGGGAGTGTTTTTTAGATGGTAAGACATTTTCATTTCCTATTAATGGTAGTAGTATGCAGCCTCTTTTACATACTAATGATATTGTAACGATAGCTAAAATAGATGAGGTCAAAAATGGAGACATTATTTTGTTTAAACGAAATGAATCTCAATATGTACTTCATAGAGTTATTAAGATAAAAAATAAGCTTAGCTTTGTAGGTGACCATCAAACAAAAATTGAAACCGGTATTGATAGTAGTCAACTAGTGGCTAAGGTTATCTCCTATAAGAAGAAAGGAAGTAATAAGTCTCATAATTTGAATTCGCTATCTTATAAAATATATAAGATTTTAGTTAGATTTTCTTTGGTGAGATTTATTTTTAGTAAGTTACTATGATAAATATAAAAAAAAGATATTGTGCTATTTTATCAATACTATCATTATTGTATTCACTATTTTTATTAGTTACGCCCATCTTAATGAAAAACTTGGTTGATGTTGCTTTAAGTGTGAGCGACGGGATAAAAGCTATTAAGGATTTGTATTATATTATTATAGCCTTAGGAGCTATTATATTAGTGGATATTGTTATCTTTTTTATTCAAAGAGCATTATATTTCCATTTTAGTGTAAAATTAGAAAATGAATTCAAAAACGATATCTTTTCAAAATTTTTACACAAGGATTATAATGGTATGTTAAACTATCATACCGCAGAATTAGAACAATTATTTAATACTGATATAATTAATATTATAAATACCAATTTAGATACGATTCCTAATTTTATTAAGCAACTAACTAGGTTAATTTTAGCTATAATAATAGTTATTATTATGGATTATAGATTTTTAATTTTTATTTTAGTTTGTGCTATTATTGGCTTTATCTTTTCCAAATTATATTCTTCATTGCTACAAAAGCGTCATAAGGAGGTATTAGAAGCTAAAGGGGTTGTTAATAGCTACATCGTTGAGGCTAAGGATGCCTTTAAGCTATTAAAGACCTACAAAAGTGAGGCTGGGGCAGAAAGACATTTTACAAATCTTTGTAATTGTGAGGTAGAGTCTAAACGTAAAAGAAACAAAGTTTTACTTATAGCTAGCACAGGTTTATTTTGCTTTAGCAATTTAGCTTATTTGTTTGTTTTAGGCTATGGGGCAGTTCAAATTGCCTTTCAGGCTTTATCATATGGCTCTATTTTAGCTTTAGTACAGCTTTTTAATCATATTCAGGCTCCAATTTTAACATTCTCTCAGCTTCTAAATCAATATAACCTTGGCAAAACCTCAAATTTAAGAATTAACAAATTGCTAAATTTAGAGGATGATAATTGTGATATAAAATTGACATCATTTGATGAAATTATATTTAAGGATGTTTGTTTTAGTTATCCAAATCATGAAATACTTAAGGATTTTAATTATAAAATCTATCCAAATCAAATTATTCACTTACAGGGACCATCTGGTATAGGAAAGACAACCTTATTTATGCTATTATTAGGCTTTTTAAAGCCTACATCTGGCGAAATTATTATAAAAAAGGATGGTAATAACTATACTCCAGGCGGTATTACTCGTTCACTTTTTGCCTATGTTGCTCAAGAAAATATTTTATTTAGTGGTACGATTTTGGATAATATTAAAATTTTAACTGGTAGTACAGATGATGAAATCATTGCTGCCTTGAAAACTAGCAATGTATATGATGAACTTATGAATTTACCATTAGGTTTAAATACGATTTTAAAGAAAAATGGAGTTGGTTTATCACTTGGTCAAATTCAAAGAATACTAATTGCCGTGGCCATTTTGTCAAATCGTCCTATCTTATTGTTAGATGAATTTTCTAGTGCCTTGGATATTGAAAATGAAATGAAAATAGTTGAAAATCTTATTAGATTAAATAAAACCATAATTTATATTACCCACCGTAAGAACTTAATTAAAAATGATGATACTATAATATTAAAGGAGTTAAATAATGAATAAGGTAGTAAAGATATTAAAGGCTTATTTAACTAATGATGAAATAATAGATGATTTAAATGCAGATGATCTAATAATTTTTAAAGAACAATCATTATTACAATATCTTTATCCTGTTTTTAAGGACAAAAAATACAAGGCCTATTATCTTTCATCATTTGTTATCCAACAAAAATTTATAAGTATCCAAAGTGAGTTAACTATTTTGTTTAACACAAACGAAATTCCTCATTTTTATGTTAAGGGTAGTGTTTTATACAAGCTATTTCCAGATATTGCCTTACGTAGTAGAGGCGATATTGATGTCTTTGTTGCCAAAGACAAAATACCACAAGTGATGAAGCTTTTAAAAAATAACGGCTATATTTTAGATGAGTCAGATTGTATGCATCATTTAGGCTATAATAAAAACAATTTAAGCATTGAGGTCCATTTTTCTTTGTTTGATGATTATGCCGATAATCCTTATCTTAAAGTATTTAATGATCCTTTTAGCTTAGCGGTGGTTTGTGATAAGTATCTTTATGAACTAAAGAAAGAATATCATTTTGTTTATTGTATATGTCATTTTGCAAATCATTTAAAGCTAGGAGCCGGTATTAGGTATATTTTAGATTTTTATTACATGCTAATTAATTGGAATTTAGATTATGAGCTTATTCATAAACTTATTAATGAACTGCAATTAAATCTATTATACGAGAATATTTTAAATTGTATTTATATCTTAACCTGTAAAAAACTAGATGATTTTCCAATAAAGAATATTGATTTTATGCTTGATTACCTGGTTAATAGTGGTATTCATGGTAATGGAAAGAATAATGATATCCAAAATAAAATTTTTACGCAAAAAAGAAATAAGGTAAAATATATTTTGGCAAGGCTATTTATGACCAATAAAGCCTATAGATTATCAAAATATCCTAAATTAGGCCTACATTTTTATACATATCCTTTATGTTTTATTCATCATACATTTTATTTATTGACTCATAAGCTAATCAAATTTTTTAAGCTAATCTTTAAAAGAAAAAATAAAGAGGATGAGCAATTATATAAACGTTTAGGAATATAAACAATTTTTATATGTGCTTTAAAAACTATTGTAAAAAAGCGGTTCTTTAAAAAAATCGGTGTAGATTAAAAACCGAGCTTTCAATGAACTGGGGTTTGTCAAGTAGACATTCCAAAGTTTAAAAATAATTAAATAACTA
>ERZ1643246.1408-NODE-1408-length-26311-cov-7.785306_pt1 | contig 26311 bp, 27 predicted proteins | sample MGYA00579265_ERZ1643246 | MGnify/ENA primary metagenome ERZ1643246 (study PRJEB29033, sample SAMEA4952261) | chicken gut metagenome | biome: Broiler Chicken; feature: Gastrointestinal Tract; material: Caecum | place: Ireland | collected 2018 | study: Broiler...
TTAAGTTTAAAGGGTCTCCGGCTCTTCTAATTCGTTAAAGTGTCGAAAACGGGATTATATCACTCTCAATAAAAAATGCAAGTACTGTCTGCCAGGATCACCTTTGGCAGGGGCAAGGGCCAGGGGGAAGGGTTAAGGCGTCAAGGTTAAGGATGATCCGGCAGTGAAAATATGTTAAGATAATTGAGGCTGATATAGACTGTATGAACGGATAACAGACATTTTTCTGTTGGAGCTGAGGGAGACTGCATATGTCGGAAGTGAGAAAACATATCGTATTTTACGGGCGGGTCCAGGGAGTGGGATTCCGCTACACAGCAAAATATCTCGCCAGGTCACTGGGGCTGACCGGCTGGGTGCGCAATGACCCGGACGGGACTGTGACCATGGAAGTCCAGGGAAGAGAAGCATTGATCAATAAGCTGCTCGTAGGGCTTAACGGTGGGCATTTCATTTCCATCGAATGGATGGACACAAAAGAGATCCCGCTGGAGGAAGAGCGGGAGTTTGTTGTAAAAATGTGAATTGTCTGAAAACTTGGGTAAAAGGGGTCTGACCCCTTTTGGGAGAATCGTCAGAAAATTTAGAAAACAGGAGGAAATGATCATGATGAAATTAGGTTTTATCGGAACAGGCAACATGGCTGGGGCTATTATGGGAGGGATCATCAAAAAAGGGATCTTCCGCCCGGAGGAAATCATAGGAGCGGACATTTCTGAGGAAGGACGCCGGAAAACGAAGGAGGCTTACGGGATCGAGGTTACGGATGACAACAGAAAGGCAGCGGATGCGGAGGTGCTGATCCTGTCAGTGAAGCCGCAGTTTTATGCGGATGCGATCGCAGAGATCAAGGACTGCATAAAAGATGACCAGCTTGTGATCACTATCGCTCCGGGGAAAACTTTGTCGTGGCTGGAGGCGCAGTTTGGGAAAAAAGTAAAGATCGTGCGCACGATGCCGAATACACCGGCTCTGGTGGGAGAAGGGATGACAGCGGCGTGTGTGAACCAGTATGTGACAGAGGAAGAAAAGGAATATGCGCTTAGGATCCTGTCTTCATTCGGGAAAGTGGAGCTTGTGCCTGAACATCTCATTGACGCTGTGGTAGCAGTCAGCGGCAGCGCGCCGGCCTATGTATTTATGTTTATTGAAGCAATGGCTGATGCAGCCGTGGCGGAGGGGATGCCCAGGGCACAGGCGTATGCATTTGCCGCGCAGGCTGTTTACGGCAGTGCAAAGATGGTATTAGAGACCGGGAAGCATCCGGGAGAACTCAAGGATATGGTATGCTCACCGGCAGGGACGACGATCGAGGCGGTCAGGGTACTGGAGGAAAAAGGATTCAGAAGCGCGGTCATAGAAGCGATGCGTGCCTGCGCGGATGTATCCAGGAGTCTGTAAACAGGGAGTGGGATCATGGATATTCAGGGCCTTCAGAAAGTAACTCTTTTAGATTTCCCGGGCAGGGTGGCCTGCACGGTTTTCCTTGCGGGATGCAATTTCCGCTGCCCGTTCTGCCATAACGCATCCCTTGTAACACATGTGGATCCGGACAGGAATATCCCGGAAGAAGAGATCCTGTCATTCCTGAAAAAGCGCAGAGGCGTTCTCGACGGGGTATGCATTACCGGGGGTGAACCCCTGCTCGCTCCGGGGCTTGACAGATTGATCCGTGAGATAAAAGATTTGGGGTATGAGGTGAAGCTCGATACCAACGGAAGTAATGCGGAGCGGCTGAAAACCCTGGCCGGGTCAGGAATGATAGATTATGTGGCAATGGATATAAAAAACGCTCCGGGAAAGTACGGGATGACGATCGGGATAGACGGTTATGATATGTCAAATATCTTTAAAAGCGTGGATTATCTTATGTCCGGGTCAGTGCCGTTTGAATTCCGCACGACAGTGGTCAGGGAGTTCCATAAAAGAGAGGACTTTGAAGAGATCGGGCGTTGGCTGAAAGGAGCACCTGCATATTATCTCCAAGGGTTCGTGGATTCAGGGGATGTGATACGTCCAGGGCTGCGTGCATATACAAAAGAGATCATGGAACAGGCCCTTGGGATCGTGAAAAAATATATCCCGGCAGCAGGACTGCGTGGGATAGACTGAAAACACAACACCAATATCTAGAATGAGATGAAAAGTTAAAATACTAGATATTGGTGTTTTTCCTTGCGCTCCTATCCGCAAGGTGATAGAATGGATTCAGACACCTGCTGGACGGACGATCGGATAAAGGAAGGGGATAGGACGATGTATCAGGTCAAAAAAAGAGATGGAAAGATCGCAGAATTTAATCTGGCAAAGATAGGGGAAGCTATCAGGAAAGCTTTTGAAGCCCAGGAGAAAAATTATAACCAGGATATCATAGATATGCTGGCGCTGAAAGTGACGGCAGCATTTGAGCCAAAGATCAAAGACGGGCTTGTCTCAGTGGAAGATATCCAGGACAGCGTGGAGTCTGTCCTGATCCAGGCGGGGTATGATGATGTGGCGAAAGGCTATATCCTGTACAGGAAGCAGAGAGAAAAGATCCGCAACCTGAATTCCACTCTTCTGGATTATAAAGAGCTTGTGGACGGATATGTCAAAGTTACGGACTGGCGCGTAAAGGAGAATTCTACAGTGACGTACTCTGTGGGAGGGCTGATCCTGAGCAACTCCGGCGCGATCACGGCGAATTACTGGCTTTCCGAGATTTATGATGAAGAGATCGGCAGAGCCCATAAGAATGCGGATATCCATATCCACGACCTGTCCATGCTCACAGGCTACTGCGCGGGCTGGTCATTAAAACAGCTTATCCAGGAAGGGCTGGGCGGTATCCCGGGAAGGATCACATCCGCCCCGGCGAAGCATCTGAGCGTGCTCTGCAACCAGATGGTGAATTTCCTCGGGATCATGCAGAATGAGTGGGCAGGCGCCCAGGCATTCTCATCATTTGACACCTATCTGGCGCCGTTTGTCAGGACGGATCACCTGACTTACCCGGAGGTGAAAAAATGCGTGGAATCATTTGTCTATGGCGTGAATATCCCGTCGCGCTGGGGGACCCAGGCGCCGTTTACCAATATCACGCTGGACTGGACTGTGCCGGACGACCTGAAAAATCTCCCTGCCATCGTGGGCGGCAAAGAGATGGATTTTACTTACGGAGACTGCAAGGAAGAGATGGATATGGTCAACCGCGCGTTCATTGAGACAATGATCGAGGGGGATGCAGAGGGGCGCGGATTCCAGTACCCGATCCCGACCTATTCCATTACCAGGGATTTCGACTGGTCTGAGACAGAGAACAATAAACTGCTTTTTGAGATGACGGCAAAATACGGCACTCCGTATTTTTCGAATTATATCAACAGCGACATGGAGCCCAGCGACGTGCGCAGTATGTGCTGCCGTCTCCGCCTTGACCTGCGCGAGCTGCGCAAGAAATCAGGCGGCTTCTTCGGGAGCGGGGAGAGCACAGGGTCAGTGGGCGTTGTGACCATCAATATGCCGAGGATCGCATACCTGTCAGAAAATAAGGAAGAATTCTATAAGAGGCTGGACCGCCTGATGGATCTTTCTGCAAGATCACTGCATATTAAGAGGACAGTGATCACAAAACTGCTGAATGAGGGGCTGTATCCTTATACAAAGAGATATCTGGGCACATTTGAGAATCATTTCTCAACGATCGGGCTCATAGGCATGAATGAGGCATGCCTCAACGCGAAATGGCTCCGCCAGGACCTGACCCATGAGGAGGCGCAGGAATTTACAAAAGAAGTCCTGAACCATATGAGAGAGCGCCTTTCAGACTATCAGGAGGAGTACGGAGATCTCTACAATCTGGAGGCGACTCCGGCAGAGTCCACGACCTACCGCCTGGCAAAACACGATGTGGAGCAGTTCCCGGATATCATCACCGCGGCGGAGAAAAACGGGACGCCTTATTACACGAACAGCTCCCATCTCCCGGTCGGCTATACGGACGATGTATTCGAGGCCCTGGATATCCAGGACGAACTCCAGACATTATATACATCAGGGACCGTATTCCATACGTTCCTCGGAGAGAAGCTGCCTGACTGGAAGTCTGCCGCATCTCTTGTGAGAAAGATCGCGGAGAATTATAAGCTCCCGTACTACACGATGTCGCCGACTTACTCGATCTGTAAGAACCATGGGTACCTCTCGGGCGAGCAGTTCAAGTGCCCGTACTGCGGCGAGGAAGCGGAAGTATACAGCAGGATCACAGGATACTACCGTCCGGTAAAGAACTGGAATGACGGAAAGACGCAGGAATTTAAGGAGAGGAAAGTATACGATATCACAAATTCCCATATGCGTCCCAGGACCCAGGCAGCGGCTGAGGAGGCGGAGAAAGCTGCGGTGGATGACAGTGAGACAAAGACACTGCTGTTTACGACCAAGACATGTCCGAACTGCCGGGTGGCGACAAGTTCTCTCGAGAAGGCGAATATCCCGTATGAGCTGATCGATGCGGAAGAGAACATGGAGCTTGTGGAGAAATACGGGGTCATGCAGGCGCCGACGCTGATCGTCGTAAAAGACGGGAAGGTCACGAAACTGGCGAATGCATCTAATATAAAAAATTATGCAGAAAAGGAAGGCTGAAAGATATGTACGATATTGGGATCATCGGCGGCGGGACCGCCGGGATGACAGCTGCCATTTACGGGCAGCGCGCAGGCAAAAAGACGATCATCATTGAGGGCGGTGTGTTCGGGGGACAGATCACATCGTCCCCGAATGTGGAAAATTATCCGGGGATCGCAAGTGTGAGCGGCAGTGAATTCTCGATGAACCTGCTGGACCAGGCTGTGAAGCTGGGCGCGGAGACCGCCATGGAGCAGGTCACGGGCATCCGCGATGAGGGCAGCGTCAAGGTGATCGAGACCGCCGGAAAAGAATATCCGTGCCGCAGCGTCATCCTGGCGACCGGGGTGACACACAGGCATCTTGGCGTCCCCAATGAAGAAAGGCTGACAGGCGCGGGTGTGTCCTACTGTGCGACCTGCGACGGGATGTTCTTCCGCGGCAGGGATGTGGCAGTGGTAGGCGGAGGGAGCACCGCGCTCCAGGATGCGGAATTCCTGTCCAATTACTGCCGGAAAGTCTATCTGATCCACCGCAGGGATGAGTTCCGCGGTGAGGACAGTATAGTAAAGCGGCTCGAAAGTAAAGAAAATGTAGAGTTTATCCTGAGCGCAACGGTCAGGGATATCATAGGCGACCAGGCGGTGGAGCGCCTGATCGTAAACAGTAAGAAGACAGGAAAAGAATTTAAGCTGGATGTGTCCGGGGTATTTATCGCTGTGGGACAGATCCCGAAGAATGAGATCTTTGCGGATGTAGTGAAGCTGGATGCGGACGGATTTATCCTGGCTGCGGAGGACTGTATCACATCCCGCCCGGGGATATTCGCCGCAGGAGACTGCCGTACAAAAGAAGTAAGGCAGCTCACCACAGCAGCTGCTGACGGTGCTGTGGCGGCGCTGGCAGCGTGCAGATACATCGCGGGATAAATCCTGTAGAATGACTTTTTTACTGTTGGATAAGCGAGGATATGATGGACGGAAATTTGGAGCAGATGTTTAAAAAGGCATTCCCCTTTTGGGCAGATCTCACGGAGAAACAGAGAGGCGATGTACAGGCAAATACAGTGAGGAATCTGTGCCCCAGGAAAACGAGCCTCCATTTCGGAGGCGGCGAATGCGCCGGGGTCCAGATCATCGCGCAGGGAAGAGCGCGCGTGTTTATCACATCCCCGGGCGGCGGCGATATCACCCTGTTCCGGCTGCTGGAGGGGGATGTGAGCATCTTAAGCGCGGCGTGCATGCTGAACGGTATGGACATCGAGCTGGATATGGAGATGGAGACAGACTGTGTCATATATACGATACCGAAAAAGATCTACCGGAAGCTGTATGATGAGAGCAGTGCGGTGAAAGAATATACGATGGAGATGATATCGGAGAAGTTTTCGGATATTATGTGGCTTTTTAATCAGTTCGTATTTTCCAATGTGGCGTCCCGGGTCGCGGGAGCTCTCCTGGAGCACCGGGGGATCACAGGGGAAGATGTGCTGAATATCACTCACGATGTGCTGGCAAGGGACGCGGGCACTGCGAGAGAAGTGGTGACGCGTATTTTAAAGCAGTTCCAGAATGACGGTCTCGTGAAGCTGACGAGAGGGAAGATCGAAGTGCTGGACGCGTCAGGGCTTGGGAAGATATGAGGGGATGCAGAGCTCGTTGGACAAAGAATAAGAAGACAGATACTGTCAGGGGCTGTTATCCGCTAAAGTGTGACTTTGTCACTGAAAAAGCAAAAGAATGTGATAAAATAAAGGCATAACAAAGAAAAAAACAAATAGAAATGATCTTGAAGGAGGATATAAACATGGCAGTTGTAAAGTTGACAGGAGCGAATTTTGAGCAGGAAGTAATGCAGGCTGACCAGCCGGTGCTGGTGGACTTCTACGCAGACTGGTGCGGACCGTGCAAGATGATGGGACCGGTCGTGGAGGAGATCGCGGGAGAAGAAGCAGGAGTGAAAGTCTGCAAGATCAATATCGATGAAGAGATGGGACTGGCTCAGAGATTCGGCGTGATGAGTATTCCTACTTTTATCGCATTCAAGAATGGGGAGATCGCAGGAAAACAGATCGGGGCAGTGCCGAAGAACGCGCTCCTGGATCTGGTGAAATAGGATCACGCGATAGTATCGGAAGTGAAAACAGTGCAAGTGAGAACAACTGATGTATTCAGACTTGTTGAAGAAGAGCTGGAAAAGTATGTCTCTGGCAGCACGGGCGGCAAAAAACTGCCGGTGCTCCTGGCGATCGACGGGCGCTGCGGCAGCGGAAAGACAACTCTTGCAAGGATGATCGCACAGCGGTACAGGGCGGAAGTGATCCACATGGATGATTTTTTCCTGCAGAAGGACCAGAGGACGCCGGAGAGGCTGGCAGAGCCGGGCGGAAATGTGGACCGGGAGCGGTTCCGTCAGGAAGTGATCCTTCCGATCCTGGAAGGGAAGGAAAAATTTGAATATCAGCGGTATGACTGCTCCAGGCAGGAGCTCGGAGAAACCGTGCATATCGCAAAGAGCCCCCTCATTGTCATAGAGGGGGCTTACAGCTGTCATCCGTATTTTGGGGATGTCTATGATATCAGGATATTTATGGACGTGGATCCGGCGGAGCAGCGGCGGAGGATATTATCAAGAAACGGCCCGGAGATGCTGCCCCGGTTTGTCAGTGAGTGGATCCCAATGGAAGAGCTGTATTTTAAAACATTTCGGATAAAAGAAAAATGCAGTATCTGCCTGACCGTCTAATCGCGCATGAACAGGTTGACCACATGGAGGATGCCGTCCTCATCGTTGGAGCGGGTGATAAAGTCAGCGGATTCTTTGATGACCGGCTGGGCGTTTTCCATTGCCACACCGAGTCCCGCGTATTCGATCATGGACAGGTCATTGTACCCGTCCCCGCAGCAGATCATGGAATCCGCGGTCAGTCCGATGCTGTTCAGGAGCTTCTGGAGAGACTGCGCCTTGTCGATATTTCTCGGCATGATCTCCAGGAAGAACGGCTCAGAGCGGTAGATGTTCAAAAGCCCGTGGTATTTCTCCCGGAGCGGGTCCATCAGTGTCTCCAGGACCTCAGGCTCGCCTGCCACGAGGAGCTTGTTCACGGGAAAGCTTAAGAATTCCGGGAAGTCTTCCACGGAGATGATCTCCATGCTGTTGATGCCGGACTCGATCTCTACGTATCGGTTCGGCCGGATGCCGGAGATGATCTGGGTGTCAGTGTAGGAGATGATGTCCAGTCCGGGGAATGTCTTTACATATTCATATACCGGGCGGATGATCTCCCGGGGGACTGTACGGTTGTAAATGATCTCTCCGGTCGAGCATTTTGTGATGCGCGCTCCGTTAAAGGAGAGCATATATCCGCCGAAGCGGTCCATCCGGAGAGCTTTGGCCAGCGGGGCGACTCCGTTGATCGGGCGGCCGCTGGCCAGGACAACAATCTTTCCTGCTTCCTGGATCTCGATCAGAGCCTGTCTCGTGGGCTCTGTGATCTCTTTTTTCGAATTTGTGAGCGTACCGTCCAGATCCAGTACGAGAACCTGATATTTCATGGGTATCTATCCTTTCCTGTTAGTGCTGGAGCCAGTCTACGATCCTGGAAAAATCCATTGCATGCGATGCTTTTACCAGGATGGTATCGCGCTCTTTCAGAAGGCTGTCCGCCTGGCCGAAAAATTCCTCCTTTGAAGCATAGTGAACGACTTCCATGGGAAGTCCTTTTTTCTGCGCGGTCTCCTCTGCTCCCCGTGCAGTGTCCGCAGAGAGGCTGCCGATGCATACAAGGACATCGATCCCCGCGTCTGCGGCATGGGCGCCTGTGTCATAGTGCATTTTTTCGGAATGTTCACCCAGCTCAAACATATCGCCCAGAATGGCTACAGTCCTGGTGTCCGCGCAGGAAAGTACATCCAGAGATGCCTTTACGGAAGCAGGATTTGCATTGTAGCAGTCGTCGATCACAGTGTACTTCCCGGTTTCGATCAGGTTGCTGCGGCCCTGGATGGGCACATTTGCCTCGATGCCCCGGGCGATCTGCTCATCGGACATGCCGAATGCGTAACCCACTGCGATCCCGGCAAGAGCATTGGATACCATATGGCTGCCGGGGATATTGATATGCGCCTGGAAACGGGACTTGGGCGTGATGAACTCTGCATCCGTTCCTTTCAGCCCGCGGCTTGCGATATGGTCTGCGTGGAACGGACAGGAGAGATCCAGCCCGAAATAGACCGGCGTTATCCCGTTTTGAGGAGTAAACTCCCGGAGCTTGTCATCGTCCCCGTTCAGTATGATCGTGCCGTTGGGGTTCATATAGTCAAACATCTCTGTCTTTGCCTTCAGGATGCCGTCGCGGGAGCCCAGGTTTTCCAGGTGCGCCACGCCGATATTGGTGAGGACGCAGATGTCCGGGCGGGCGATCTTCGCAAGGCGGGTCATTTCCCCGAACCCGCTGATCCCCATCTCGAGCACCGCGATCTCATGTTCTTCCCTGAGATTAAATACGGTCAGGGGAAGCCCGATCTCATTGTTAAAGTTCCCCTCTGTTTTCAGGACATTGTATTTCTGGCTGAGCACGGAGGCGATCATCTCTTTTGTGCTTGTCTTTCCGACGCTGCCGGAGATCCCGACTACCTTGATGTCCAGAGAGCGGCGGTAGTGTTCCGCGATGTCCTTTAATGCCTGAGTGCAGGAGGCAACCTGGATATACGGATAGGGCACATCGCCCAGATCCTGCTCGGACACGGAGCAGAGCGCCCCGTTTTCCATTACCTGGGGGATAAAAGTATGGCCGTCCACCCGTGCGCCTTTTATCGCGATGAAAAGGCTGTCCTTTTCCACTTTTCTGCTGTCAATGACCACGCTGCTGACTTCCCGGGAAGCAAGCCCGGGGCTGCCGTGGTATGTCCCGCCGCAGGCGGCAGCGATTTCCTGTAATGACATGTGTTTCATGAATATCTTGCCTCCAGTGATTTTTTGATGATGAGTTCGCACAGATCCCCATATTCAATGCCTATCGCCTTTGCTTCTTTTGGGAGAAGGCTCGCGGCGGTCATTCCCGGGAGAGTGTTCATCTCCAGGCAGTACAGGTTTCCTTTTTCATCCAGAAGGAAATCCGCACGGCTGTATACATTGAGTTTCAATGCGTGGAATGCGCGGACAGTCAGGTCACGCATCCGCCGATCTGTCTCTTCCGGGATATCGGCGGGGCATACTTCCAGTGTCGCGTCCGCCTGATATTTGTTCGCGTAATCAAAGAAACCGGTCTTCGGGATGATCTCGATCGGGGGGAGCGCTTCTCCGTCAATGACTCCGCAGGCGAATTCCCTTCCTTTGATATATTCCTCGATGACGACTTCATCCTCATAGCGGAAGGATTTTTCAAGAGCTTCCTCATACTCGGATTCTGTATTTACGATATATACGCCGATGCTGGATCCGCCGGAGCATGGTTTTACCACGACCGGGAAGTCAAGCCCCAGGGAGCTGACTGAGCGGTCTGCTGCGTTTTTGTGCAGGCATGCGCCTGACGGGGTGTCGATGCCGGACTGGAGGAATACCTGTTTGGTAAAGCCTTTGTCCATTGCCACCGCGCAGCCCAGTGAGTCGGGGCCTGTGTAACGGATGCCAAGCAGGTCAAAGGTTGCCTGGAGTTTCCCGTTTTCCCCCTCGCCGCCGTGAAGGCCGAGGAAGGTAATATCCGCCAGGCGGCAGAGCTCGATGACATTTGGCCCCAGGAAGCAGTCAGACTGATCCGGGCGGGAAGCTTTTACCGCCGCCAGATCCGGCTCGGCTGTCCCGATATTGCCCGCGATCTCCAGCCCGTGGCCGGGAAGGGTAAATACGTCTTCCAGATTTTCCGGCGCATTTTCCAGTCCGAGGAAAACATCCAGGAGGAACGCGTCATGCCCTTTTTCTATGAGGGTCCTGCATATTCCTGCTGCGGACGCCAGGGAGACGTCCCGCTCTGTGCTTAATCCGCCTGCAAGTACGATGATTTTCATGATGATTGATACTCCTTGATCTGTTTTATTTTTATATTTATAGTTTTAAGCGCTGAGAACCGGCACTGGGATCCAGTGCCGGATCATAAGTCTGGTCATATGCTGGTCATACATTGACGCTGTTGAGAAGTTCTGCTTTTGTATTGTACAGCTTTTGGGACAGGTCCACATATACTTTGTGCGGATTGAAGAGACGTTTTGTCTCGTCCCAGAGCGTTTCCTTTTCCTGCCGGCAGAATTCGGCGATCTCTTTTACTGTGGGGGACTGATATTTGCATTCCCCTCTGATGAAGATCGGTTTCAGGATTTCCTTCATTGTATAGGTCCCGCCCGCGAGCCTTGTTTTCTTCCAGGTCGCATTCGGGTCAAAGAGGAGCAGATCCTTTGAGGTATCGTATTCCTCGCCGACAAAGCAGATCAGGTCCGCGCGCATCTTGCCGGTCTCTTTGTCATAGATCCGGTAGATCGTTTTGTTCCCGGGGTTCGTGATCTTCTCGATGTTCTCGGAGATCTTGATCTTCGGCACGAATTCGCCGTTCTCATCCTGGATCGCCGCCAGCTTATACACTCCGCCGAAGGACGGGCAGTCTTTGGAAGTGATGAGGTTCGTGCCCACACCCCAGGAAGTGATCTGCGCGCCCTGGATCTTCAGGTCATTGATGAGGAATTCGTCCAGGTCGTTGGAAGCCGCGATGACTGCGTCCGTGAAACCGGCGTCATCCAGCATCTTTCTCGCCTTTTTGGACAGATATGCCAGATCGCCGGAATCCAGGCGGATCCCGTAGCTCTTTGGATGGATGCCCGCATCGCGCATTTCCTGAAAGACACGGATCGCGTTTGGCACTCCGGATTTCAGCGTGTCGTATGTGTCCACGAGGAGGGTGCACGCATCCGGATACAGACGGGCATATTCTTTGAATGCGGTATATTCATCTTTAAAGCTCATGATCCAGCTGTGGGCATGAGTCCCCAGGACCGGCACGTCAAAAAGCTCTCCCGCGAGCACATTGGATGTGCCGACGCATCCTCCGATCATTGCCGCGCGCGCGCCGTACAGACCTGCGTCCGGCCCCTGTGCGCGCCGGAGCCCAAACTCCATGACGCCGTTTCCCTGTGCTGCGTGGACGACGCGGGAGGCCTTCGTGGCGATCAGGCACTGGTGGTTGATGATCGTCAGGATCGCGGTCTCCACGAGCTGCGCCTCCATGATCGGCGCGACTACTTTGATCAGCGGTTCGCGGGGGAAGATGACGCTCCCCTCGGGGATCGCATAGATATCCCCGCTGAAGTGGAATCCGCTCAGGTAATGGAGGAAATCTTCGCTGAAGATCCCGAGTCCGCGCAGATAATCCACATCCTCATAAGAAAAGTTCAGATTCTTGATATACTCTATGACCTGTTCCAGACCGGCCATGATGGAATAACCGCCTTTGTTCGGATTTTCTCTGAAAAACATATCAAAGATAACGGTTTCGTTTTCCTGTGTCTCGAAATAACCCTGCATCATGGTCAGTTCGTAGAGATCAGTCAGCAGAGTAAGATTCTGTGAACTCATAGTATTTTCCCTCTTTTCATTCGTCACGGCGCCGCGCAGACGGCGGCTGGGTTGTGATTTTCTTTTCGATTATAGCACAAGTCTTAAAAAAGTAAAATGTGGGATCGGATTTTTTAGGCGGTTTTAGTCTGTTCTTTCCATGTTTTTTTCTGTGCGGACATGCTATGATAGATGAAGGATCGGACTGTGCGGGGCATAGTTTTGCCTGGAACGCGGTTCCGCAGGATGATCGAACATTAAGACAGGAGGCAGCAGCAATGGTAAGAAAAGGATTTAAGATGAAACTTTACCCGGGCATGGAGGCAGAGTATGAGAAGCGTCACAATGAACTGTGGCCGGAGATGCAGGATATGATCCATGAGTATGGCGGAAGGAATTATACGATCTTCCTTGACAGGGAAACACTGGTGCTCTACGGGTATATTGAAGTGGAGGATCCGGCAAAATGGGACGAGAGCGCGGATACAGCCATCAACCGTAAGTGGTGGGATTTCATGGCTGACATCATGGAGACAAACCCGGACAACAGCCCTGTTTCCGTGGACCTGCATGAGGTATTCCATCTGGACTGAGAAAAACTGGGAATGACATTAAAAATGAGGCGCTCCACACACGGTTACATCCGGCGTGGAGCGCTTTGCTGATGAGATCTGCTATGACAGTGGCTTGAAAAGTTCTGATCGTACTTTTCATTGGTCAGGGGCATATCTGATATATGGCAGGAATAGAATATCCCAGGAGGACAGTGCGTATGGACTGGAATGATAAGAGACTCAGATTATATATAGAAGCGGGACTTGCTGTTCTTCTCGTGCTGACACTGGCGCTCGCCGGCGCTTCGGGGCGCCTGTCTGCCTCTGCGGACGACAGCGGCAGGCGGGCAGAAGCAGTCTCCGGGCAGGAGAGCAGCACTCAGGCGGAGCAGGGTTCCAGCCAGGAGGAAGCGGAAGAGGGGAACGCAGGGACAGCGGAGGAAACGATCGCGGAGGGGCAGTATCCGATCATGGGCGAGAGTCCGGTGACAGTCCAGGAGATGGTGGATTACTTCAATTCCTCGGGGAAAGAATATCCCTCAGACCAGCTCTCAAAGGGAGGTGCAGACTCCATAGAGACGTTCTGTCAGATGTATTATGAGGAGGCGTCGGCGGAAGGTGTGCGGCCGGAGGTCGCTTTCGCGCAGACCATGAAGGAGACGGGATTCCTCCAGTACGGGGGAGATGCAAGCATCGAGCAGTTTAATTTCGCGGGGCTCGGGACGACCGGCGGCGGAGTGCCGGGGAACTCATATCCGGACGTACGGACCGGGATACGCGCCCAGATCCAGCACCTGAAGGCATACGCTACATCTGACCCGCTAGAGCAGGAATGTGTGGACGACCGGTATGAATATGTGAAAAAAGGCGCCGCGCCCTATGTGGAATGGCTGGGGCAGCAGGAAAACCCGGAAGGGCTCGGATGGGCGACCGGGGATAATTATGGGTATGATATCGTAAATATGATAAAAGATATGATGTGAGCGAACCGCGGGAAAGTTTAAGATTCGTAACAGACAGTTCAGCGCGCCATTCGGAAAACCGCACAGCCTGATGCCTGAACTGTTCTTAAGATTTTCTAAATATCTTGACAAATCATTGTCTTGCGGATATAGTAGTTGATAGTTAATTTCCAGTTAACAACTTTGTAAAATTTAGGAGGAGAACAGAGGGCGTATGACAGGCCTGATGTTCTGTTCCGCTCAGAAAGTAAAAGGTGCAGACGAAGAGGAGTACATCACTGCTTCCGGCAGAGAGGGCTGTCCGCAGCTGCGCGCTCTGTGGATCTTATGGATATGAAGAAGAAAGAGCGCCGGCAGGGCTGAAAGGCAGCCTCGGTACAGGGTGATGGAAGGTAGCTTTTGAACCGGACAGCTGAAGAGCGTTTCCCGCAGCCGGGATAAGGCGCGGGCGCGGGTAGGTTATCCCGGAGTGGTCCACGTTACAGGACTTAAGAGATATATTTCATCGGGATATCCAGAGACAGGAGCCTGCGGGTGTGCGGAAGGAAATATATGAAATAAGGTGGTACCGCGGAGTTTTCGCCCTTTACATGATGTAAGGGGCGTTTTTTAATGCATGTGTGAAAATTCCGTGAACACAATGCCTGCCGCCGGATGCTTCCGGCAGGAGATATATAAGATATATATGGACAGCTGTATATGGGCGGGCTGACGTGATAAAAATTATGAGGGAGAGCAAGGAGAGGAAGGACTATGGGAAAAGAACTGGCAAAGACATATGATCCCAAACAGATCGAAGAAAAACTGTACGAAAAATGGTGTGAGAACAAATACTTCCACGCTGAGGTGGACCGGAGCAGAAAGCCGTTCACAACGGTGATGCCGCCTCCGAACATTACAGGAAAGCTGCACATGGGCCATGCCCTGGACAATACGCTGCAGGACATCCTGATCCGCTACAAGAGGATGGAAGGATATAACGCCCTGTGGATCCCGGGGACGGACCACGCGGCGATCTCCACAGAGGTCAAGGTGACAAACCAGCTCAAAGAGGAAGGCATTGACAAGAAAGAACTAGGCCGCGAGGGCTTCCTGAAAAGGACGTGGCAGTGGAAGGAAGAGTACGCGGGCACGATCGAGAACCAGTTAAAGAAGCTGGGCATCTCCTGCGACTGGGACAGAGAGCGTTTTACCATGGACGAGGGCTGCTCCAAAGCCGTGGAGGAAGTGTTCATCAATTTATATAAGAAGGGATACATTTACAAAGGGTCAAGGATCATCAACTGGTGCCCAAAATGCAAGACTTCTCTCTCGGATGCGGAAGTAGAGCACGAGGAGCAGGAAGGACATTTCTGGCACATCAAATATCCGATCGTAGGCACGGACCGGTTCCTCGAGATCGCGACCACACGTCCGGAGACCATGCTCGGGGATACTGCTATCGCGGTGCACCCGGACGATGAGAGATACCAGGATATCATCGGGAAAAATGTGATCCTGCCGCTCGTGGGGCGCGAGATCCCGATCGTGGCGGATTACTATGTGGACAAAGAGTTCGGTACAGGAGCAGTGAAGATCACTCCTGCGCATGACCCGAATGACTTTGAAGTGGGTAAGCGGCATAATCTGCCTGAGATCAATATCATGAACGACGACGCCACCATCAATGAGAATGGCGGGAAATATGCGGGCATGGACCGCTATGAGGCGAGAAAGGCCATCGTGCAGGAACTGGACGAGCAGGGATATCTCGTAAAAGTCGTTCCGCACACACATGCCGTGGGAACCCATGACCGCTGCGGCACGACTGTGGAGCCGCTGATCAAACAGCAGTGGTTCGTGAAGATGGAAGAACTGGCAAAACCTGCCATCAACGCGCTGAAGACAGGCGAGCTGAAATTTGTGCCGGAGCGTTTTGACAAGATCTATCTGCACTGGCTGGAAAATATCAAGGACTGGTGTATCTCCAGGCAGATCTGGTGGGGACACCGCATCCCGGCATATTACTGCGACGAGTGCGGCGAGTTCGTCGTGGACAGGCATGCGCCGGAGAAATGCCCGCACTGCGGGTGCACACATTTTACCCAGGACGAGGATACGCTGGATACATGGTTCTCCTCCGCGCTCTGGCCGTTCTCTACGCTTGGCTGGCCGGAGAAGACAGAGGATCTGGACTACTTCTATCCGACAGATGTGCTTGTGACAGGGTATGACATTATTTTCTTCTGGGTGATCCGCATGGTATTTTCCGGATATGAGCACACCGGGAAATCTCCGTTCCACACCGTCCTCATCCACGGACTGGTGAGAGACTCTCTCGGAAGGAAGATGAGCAAGTCTTTAGGGAACGGGATCGATCCGCTGGAGATCATCGACAAGTACGGCGCAGACGCCCTGAGGCTGACCCTTGTCACAGGAAACGCGCCTGGAAACGACATGCGTTTCTATAATGAGCGCGTGGAGGCAAGCCGGAATTTTGCAAACAAGGTATGGAACGCGTCACGCTTCATCCTTATGAATATGAAGGAAAATGTGGTGGAGGAGCCGGACAGCGCCCTGCTGACGCCGGCGGACCGCTGGATCCTGTCCAGGGTCAACACTCTTGCAAAAGACGTGACGGAAAACATGGACAAGTTTGAGCTGGGCATTGCCGTGCAGAAGGTTTATGACTTCATCTGGGATGAGTTCTGCGACTGGTATGTTGAGCTTGCGAAATACAGGATCTATCACGCGGAAGAGGACAGGGCGGCAGCGGACTGTGTGCTCTGGGTGCTGAAAACTGTGCTGGGACAGGCGCTGAAGCTCCTGCACCCGTTCATGCCGTTTATCACAGAGGAAATCTACAGCGCCCTTGTGCCGGAGGAGGAATCTCTGATGATGTCCCGCTGGCCGGAATACAGGGACGAGTGGAGCTTCCCGGCAGATGAGAATGTGATGGAGCATGTGAAGGCTGTCGTAAAGGGAATCCGAAATATCCGCTCAGAGATGGATGTGCCGAACAGCCGGAAGACAAAAGTATATATTGTCTGCGAAGATGAGGCTCTCAGCAAAGGCATGGAGGCAGTAAAAGTATCTGCCCAGCCTCTGATGATGGCAGGGGAGATCCTGATCCAGAAGACAAAAGACGGTGTTGCGGACAACGCGGTGTCTGTCGTTGTGCCGGATGCGGTCGTCTATCTGCCGCTTGAAGACCTTGTGGACTTCGAGCAGGAGATAGAGAGGCTGAAAAAAGAGGAAGACAGGCTGAACAAGGAGATCAAAAGAGCACAGGGCATGCTGGCGAACGAAAAGTTCGTGAGCAAGGCGCCTGAGGCAAAAGTCCAGGAGGAGAGGGCGAAGCTGGAGAAATATACCCAGATGCTCGCCCAGGTGAAAGAACGTATGGAAGGGCTTGGAAAATAACTGTGTGAACGCAGGCGCGGCGGAAGCGCGCCGCACAGAGGCAGGCCCCGACGGAGGATAGGATAAACCGGTCTGTGTACGGCAGGCCGGTTCCACTGTATCAAGAAAGGAAAGAAGCCGCACATGAAACGGATCCATATAAAGAAGCCGGATATCAGAGGATTTTTTACCAAGGTCAGGAATCTGAAAAAGGAAGATATCAAACGACATTTTAAAGAGAAGAAGGAGCGCAGGCAGCATATCCTGGAACAGCGCCGCAACAGCAGGTTTGCGAAAAAGATGCAGCCTGTCTATAAGTGGATGAACCGGCTGTCCCTTCCGCTGCAGTTCCTTCTTGCCTGTGTGGTCAATTTCCTGATCGAGGTGATATCCAGGCTTTCCTTTTTCGAGGCATGGGACTACCTGGTGGGGACGCCCCTTGTATTTCTTTACAATGCATTTATGATATTCGCCACGTTTTCAATCGTATATCTGGTGCGGCGGAGAGTATTTGCCAGGATCCTGATCAGTGTATTCTGGATCTTCCTGGGGATCTGCAACGGGTATCTGCTCACGAAGAGGGTGACCCCGTTTAACGCGCAGGACTTAAAGGTGCTCTCAGACGCCCTGGAGCTGACCGGGAATTACTTTAACACGTTTGAGCTTGTCATGATCATCATCGGAGTGGTTGCTCTTGTTTTCTGGGTCGTTTCCATGTGGCGCAGGGGCGGGCAGTTCCAGGGGAAAATGCACAGGATCATTGCCCTTGGCGGTGTGGCGGTCTCCTTTGGGGCCTGCCTGGTGCTCACGAATGTGGCGATCGACAGGCGCGTGATCTCCAATTATTTCGGGAATATCGCATTCGCATATGAAGATTATGGATTCCCGTACTGCTTTTCCGCCAGTCTTTTTAATACCGGAATCAATAAGCCGGCGGGATACAGTGAGCAGACAATGGACGAGATCAGTGATCACGGAGAGCTGACGAAAAATGAGACCGGACGCTCGGCTGAGGAGCTGCCGAATATCATGTTCGTGCAGCTGGAGTCATTCTTTGACCCCACGGAAGTGGAGTGGCTGCGTTTTTCCGAGGACCCGATCCCGAACCTGAGGAAGCTGTTCAGCGAGTATTCCTCGGGGTACTTCAAGGTGCCGTCCGTGGGCGCGGGGACAGCGAATACAGAGTTCGAGGTGCTCACAGGGATGAGTATGCGTTTCTTCGGGCCGGGAGAGTACCCGTATAAGACATACGGAAAGACAAAGACGCTGGAGAGCGCGGCGTCCGCACTGACTGCCCTCGGATACGGGGCAGAGGCTCTCCACAATAACGGAGGCAACTTTTACAGCCGCGCCCAGGTGTTTAACCACATGGGATTCGACCATTATACGAGCAAGGAATTTATGAACATCCTTCAGACAACGCCGAAAGGATGGGCCACAGATGACATCCTTGTGCCGAATATCATGGAGTCCATGGACACCACGGAAGGACAGGATTTTGTCTTTACGATCACTGTGGAAGGACATGGAGAGTATCCCACAGAGAAGACGCTGGAGAACCCGGAGATCATCGTGAGCGGCGTGGAAGATGAGGGAGAGCGCAATGCGTGGGAATACTATGTGAACCTGATGCATGAGACGGATAAATTTGTCAAAGAGCTGATCGACGCCGTTGAGGCGAGGAATGAGCCGACTGTGCTCGTGTTCTACGGGGACCACCTTCCGACGATGAACCTGGAGGCAAAGGACTTAAAGAGCAAGTACCTGTACAATACGAATTACGTGATCTGGGATAATATCGGCCTGGAAAAGAAGGACGGAAACTATGCGGCGTACCAGATCATGGCAGAGGTGTTTGACCGCCTGGATATCCATTCGGGAACCGTGTTCAATTATCACCAGGAACGCCGCCAGACAAAGAATTACCTGGCGGACCTGGAGCTCCTTCAGTATGATATCATGTACGGGGAGCAGTATGTTTACAAAGAGAGCGGGGAGCCGGTAACGGAAGGACATATGGTCATGGGCGTCAAAGACGCGGTGATCTCGGAAGTCGTAAAACAGTGGGACGGGTCATTCAGCATCTACGGCGATCATTTCACGAAGCAGAGCAAGGTTTATATAAACGGCGAGAAGCAGACCACAAAGTTCCTGAACAATACGAGGCTGGACCTGAAAGAATCTCAGCTGAACGACGGCGATACGGTCATGGTGGCGCAGGTCGGGTCGAGCAATACGATATTCAGGACTTCGAAAACTTACGAATACAATGGAGGCGTCCTGACGGAGGTGCCGGAGGACGAGAATGCTCCGGAGAACGGCCGCCAGGCATTCGTCAAACAGGAAGAAGAACAGGAAGAATGACATACCAAGAGGCAGTAAATTATATACTGGAGATCCCGAAATTCACAAAGAAAAATGACAGAGAGCACACCAGGGCTTTTCTCAGATATCTTGGGGACCCGCAGGAGCACATGAAGGTGCTCCATGTGGCGGGGACGAACGGGAAAGGCTCTGTGTGCGCGTATCTTGACGGAATGCTCCGTTCGGAGGGAAAACGGACGGGGCTTTTTACGTCCCCGCATCTGGTGAAGATGAACGAGCGTATCGTGACCGGCGGGGAGCAGATCAGTGACGCGCAGTTCTGCGCTGTGTTCGAAAAGACGCGGAAGGCAGTAGAGAGTATGGAGGCGCAGGGGCTTGCCCATCCTACGTTTTTTGAATTTCTGTTCGGCATGGCGCTTGCGGCATTTGCGGAAGCGGGGACAGAGTATGCGGTCATTGAGACCGGGCTGGGCGGCAGGCTTGACGCCACCAGCGCGGTGGAAGACCCTGCTGTGTGTATGATCACGTCTATTGGCCTTGACCATATGGAATACCTGGGGCATACGCTGGGCGAGATCGCCGGGGAAAAGGCGGGGATCATCCGTCCCGGCGTCCCGGTATTTTACGCGCAGACCGCGGAGGAAAGCGACAGCGTGATCGCGCAGACCGCGGAGGAACGCGGGAGTTTCTGTAAAAAAATCGGGAAAGATGCGTACGAAATCCTGGGAATCCGGGACAAACATATTGCATTTTCCTGTTCCAGTGCTTATTATGGTAATACCACGTGGAAATTGAACAATACCGGCATCTATCAGCCCGGCAATGCCATGCTGGCGTTGGAAGTGATGCGGTATCTTTTCGGGGAAAACGGGCATCCAGAGCGCTGGAGAGCGGTCCTGGCGGATCTGAAATGGGAGGGGCGCATGGAAGAAGTCCTGCCGGATGTATATGTGGACGGGGCGCATAATATCAGCGCTGTGGAGGCATTTACTGAGAGTGTGCCCGGAGACGGAAGGAAAAATATCATACTGTTTTCCGCTGTGCAGGATAAAGATTATGAGAAGATGGCTGAGTGCCTCTGCCGGAAGAAGACGGCAGCGCTCTACGTGGTTACCCATATTGACGACAGCCGGGGAGCGGCGGCGCAGAGGCTGGCAGACATTTTCAGGAAATATACGGAACAGCCGGTCATAGTGAAGGAGTCTGTGAAAGAGGCGCTCGCGTACGCACTGGATATACAGGGCGGGCGCAGGATCTACTGCCTCGGCTCCCTCTATCTGGCAGGGATGATAAAGGGATTGGTTCAGGAGGAGAGATAAATGCTGGATTTTGAAGAAGAATTAAAGAAGTTCAAGCCGAGCCTTGAAGTCGAAGAGATCGAGGATGCGGTCTATCAGGAAGACCTGTCGGATGTGACAGACCTTCTGAAGCAGATCATGGACCAGAAGAAATAGATACACAGACGCGGCGGACCGGCGGGATCCGGCCTGCGGCAACAGTTCAGAAAGATAGCGGGGATATAAATGGATTACATGAAGAAGATCGTATACCACTCGAATTACTGGTATAACGATGGACTGCGGAAGGCAAAGATGCGCGACATGTCAGGGGCGGTCGCGTCGCTTAGGCGCAGCCTGCAGTTCAACAGGGAGAATATCGCGGCGAGAAATCTGCTGGGGCTTGTCTATTACGGGATCGGGGAGGTGCCGGAAGCCCTTGTGGAATGGATCATCAGCAAAAATTTAAAGGCAAGGGACAATATCGCGGACTATTACATCAAAAATGTACAGGCTTCTGCAAAGGAGCTGGAGACGATCAACCTTGCGATCCGAAAATATAACCAGTGCCTGGCATACTGCCAGCAGAGCGGGGAAGATCTGGCGGTCATCCAGCTCAAGCAGGTCATATCCGCCCATCCGTCTTTTCTGAAGGCGTATCAGCTCCTGGCGCTGATCTACCTGCATACGGAGCAGTACTCGCATGCAAGGCAGGTCCTTCGGACCGCGCGGAAACTGGATGCGACCAATGCCATCACGCTGCGCTACATGCACGAGCTGGTACAGCAGAAGGGAAGGCGCAGACGGGAGAAGAAAAAGGACGACGCGGTCGAATACAGCCTGGGCAATGAGACCATCATACAGCCGAAGCATTCCCGGATCAGGGAGATGGCAGGGCAGCTTGCAGTGGCGAATATTTTTATCGGAGCTGCGATCGGCGCGGCGGTCATCTGGTTCCTCGTCGCACCGGCGGTGGGGCAGTCCAGGGCTGACCGGATGAATGACCAGATGAGGGAATACAGCGAGGAGATCAAATCGCTGGAAGCCCAGGTCAGCGCGCAGACAAGGACGCTGGATAATTACCGGGCTTCCGGGGAAAATGCGGAGGACGCCGCGCAGCAGACCCAGACTATGCGCGACAGCTACGAATCCCTTCTGACAGCGCAGGATCAGTATGATTCCCCGGAGTATGGGGATGCGGACGTCGCGGGGACTCTGCTCAATGTCAGCAGGGACTCTCTCGGGGCGAATGCGCAGGCGGTTTACGATGAACTGTCCGCCGCGGTCTTTCCGGGGGCGTGTGAGACCTATTTTGCCACAGGCAGCGAAGCGCTGAGCTCCGGGGACTATCAGGGAGCAGTGGACGCACTGTCCAAGGTCGTGCGGATGGACGAAGGATATAACAGCGGGCAGGCTCTGTTTAACCTGGCACAGGCATACCAGGGCAGCGGGGACAATGCCAATGCAGCTACATATTACCAGAGAGTCGTGGAAGGTTACGCGGACTCTGAATACGCGGCAGAGGCGCAGACCAATCTGGAAGCGGTCAGCCAGGCTGCACAGTGAAGCGGCAGGATAAAAAGAAAATTGAAAGAAAATTACGAAAGAAAAGGATGTGCGAAGGAGCGCATCCTTTTTTGCACGCACAATTCGAACAATTTGAGCAAAAGGGGTCAGACCCCTTTTCAGAGGGGTCTGACCCCTCCTGGGAAGGAGCTGCCCCATGAGGAGGAGTAGCATGAAATATCAGGTGCAGGAGAACTGCCTTACCATCTATCTGCCCCGCGAAGTGGACCACCACAACGCGGAGGAAATCCGGCGGGAGGCAGATGCGGTAATTGACCGGAACCACATTAAGTATGTGATCTTTGATTTTGAGAAGACGGACTTTATGGACAGTTCCGGGATAGGGGTGATCATGGGAAGATATAAGACGATCTGCCTGATCGGAGGAGAGGTCTGGGCAGTCCACGCGAACGCGAGGATAAAGAAGATACTGACGCTTTCAGGCGTGACAAAAATAATGCAGATATATGAGGAGGATGCGGTATGAAAAATACAAATGAAATGGAGATCCGGTTTGAGAGCAGGTCAGCAAACGAGGGTTTTGCGAGAGTGGCGGTGGCGTCATTCCTAACCCAGCTCAACCCTACTGTGGAGGAGGTGGCGGACGTCAAGACCGCTGTGTCAGAGGCGGTGACCAACGCGATCATCCACGGGTACGAAAATGAGATCAACAAAGTATATATCCGATGCCGTATCGAGGAGAATGTGTTTACTGTTGAGGTGTGCGATAAAGGCAGGGGCATCGAAAATGTGGAGGAGGCGATGCAGCCCATGTATACGACAAAGCCGGAGCAGGACCGGTCCGGCATGGGTTTTTCCTTTATGGAAGCCTTTATGGACAGCCTGGAGGTAGAGTCAGAGCCCGGCAGGGGGACAAGGGTGAGGATGAAGAAGGCTATCGGAAAAGGAAGGGAACTATGGACCACACGATCGCTTTGATACAGAGATCACACGCCGGGGATAAAGAAGCGAGAGAACAGCTTGTGGAAGAAAACGTAGGGCTCGTCTGGTGTGTCGTGAAACGTTTTTACGGCAGAGGAACAGAGGCGGAAGATTTATTCCAGATCGGGAGCATCGGGCTTCTGAAGGCGATCGACAAATTTGACGTGTCCTATGATGTGAAATTTTCTACGTACGCAGTGCCTATGATCTCCGGGGAGATCAAGCGATTCCTCAGGGACGACGGCATGATCAAGGTGAGCCGGTCGCTGAAAGAGCTGGCCTATAAGAGCTTTCAGGCAAGAGAGCGCCTGAATGTAAAACTGGGAAGGGAACCCGACCTGGAGGAACTGTCCGAAGAGCTGGGAGTGGAAAAGGAGGAACTCGTGCAGGCGATGGAAGCAGGCGGAGAGATCGAGTCTTTGTACCGCCCGATCCACCAGAAGGAAGGGAGCGAGATCCGCCTTCTGGATAAGATCGAAGAAAAGGAGAGGCGGGAGGATAAGCTCCTCGATCTCATGGTGTTAAAGCAGCTCCTTGAGTCTCTGGAAGCCCAGGAAAGGCAGCTGATCTACCTGCGGTATTTTGCCGACAAGACACAGTCCGAGGTGGGAAAGATGATGGGGATCTCACAGGTGCAGGTATCCCGGATGGAGAAAAGGATCCTGCAGGACCTGAGACAGAAGGGATCTTAGCCTGTCTGGCATCGGATACGGCCGGAAAAGACGGCTGTATAACGAATAAAATCCCCCAAAAACCGGATACTATACCTGACGGTATCAATTGCCGCATCCGGGAAGCGCGGCGGCAGGAGAGCGATCCTCCGGATGCAGGCATAAGTATAATGAAAGGTCAGGTGTACGGTATGGAAGACGGAAGAAAAAAGATATGGATCTGCCTGCTCACAGTTGTCCTCGCGGCGGTCCTGATCGGGGTTATCTACTATTACAGCGCGCCTCAGGAACAGGGGAACGAAGGGTTCCTGATCAGGGAGCAGTGGGAGGAAACCTATGTCTTCTGATATGATACTTTATATTAAGGGGGACAGGGACACAGAGGTGACGAAGCCGGACGTCACCCTCGGGGATATCCTTTCCATGGAATGCGCGGATAAGACGGTGCTCCCGAAGATAAAGACATTAAGGATCATAAAGTTTACAAAACCAGGACAGCAGAGGTGCGTCATCTCGATCCTGCGGGTCATTGAGCGGATCCATGAGGAATACCCGCGGCTCCAGATAGAGAACATGGGGGAAACAGATATCATCGTGACCTATGAGGACCAGAAGACGCCTCCAAAGGCATGGCATATCATGAAAACTGCGTTTGTCGCGGCGGTGACCTTTTTCGGGGCTGCCTTCTCCATCATGGCATTTAATAACGACGTGGACGTGACAAAGCTGTTCGGTCAGCTCTACGAACTGGTCACAGGGCAGGAGACGGGCGGATTTACCATACTGGAGATCACATATTCCATAGGTATTACTGCGGGGATCCTGATCTTTTTTAACCATTTCGGAAAGAAACGTTTTACCGTGGACCCGACGCCGATGGAGGTGCAGATGCGTCTGTACGAAAACGATATCCAGACGACTCTGGCAGAGGATGCGGCGAGAAAGGGGGCGGAGCTGGATGCCGGCACAGTGGGCACAGCAGATCCTTCTGGCAGCAGTCGGACTTAGCGCGGGGGTGGCCGCAGCAGGGGGGCTGTTTGCTTTCATTGTAGAGCTCGGCGTGGTGGCGGATTTCGCCGACCGCACCCACACAGGGGACCGGCTTCTGTTCTATGAGACAAGCGTGGCGCTGGGCGGGATCCTGGGAAATCTGTTCTATGTATTCGGGCTCGGGTCCCCGTCAGTGATGCAGCGGCTCTCGGAAGGAGCGGTATCTTCTGCGGGAAGCGGGATCCTGGGGATTTTCGGGATCTTTTCCGGGATCTTTGTCGGGTGCTGGTCCATGGCGCTGGCGGAGATATTAAATGTGTTCCCCGTATTTATGCGCCGCGCGCGGATCGTGAGGTATATCGCGGCGTTTACGATAAGCGTTGCTGTCGGGAAAGGGCTGGGAGCGGGTCTCTTTTTCTTCAGGGGATGGTAGGCTGTCCTGAAATGTGTTCAGTATTGAACTTCTGCGGAAAAAATGGTAGAGTTTACTATGGTTCTGATAAGCAGAGGTTCATATACGGAGGGACATATGAGGACAGGATTAAAGATCATTTCTATCTTACAGATCATAGCAGGACTTTTTGTGGCAGGCGCGGGTGCTCTCACAGCCGCTCTTTTTGCGTCAGGCGACACGTCAGTGGGCTCGACTGTGGAGATGGTCGCGCTCAGCGTGGTGCTGTTCGTACTGGAAGGAGCGCTGGCCATCATCAGCGGAGCACTGGGACTGCGCGCTGCCAGGGATCCGGAGAAATCCATGCTGGCAGTGATATGGGGAGGGCTGACCCTTGCCATATCCGTGTTTTCTCTTGTCACGGAAGGGGTACAGCAGATCGTTTCCTGCATTATCCCGCTGCTCTATTTCATCTTCGCGATGAATGTACGCAGGAGCAGAAAGTAACAGGAACAGGCAGCAGGAGCCGGAGACGGCTGGATCAAAAAAGGAGTGTCTGCATCACGCAGGCGCTCTTTTTTTGCCCGGTACGCCTCTGCTGTGAGATGACTATTGCCCGTCAGGCAGCTTTCCCTGGGTTCCTGTGTTCAGTCTGAGGATTTGTGAACAGAATGTGAAACATCATAGAGGAATCCTGTAAAATGTGATAAAATAGGAACATTGGCGCAGAAGGGAGAGACATTTATGCTTCAGATCAGAGATATCTGTAAGGAATACCGCACGGGAAGCCTGGTACAGAAAGCGCTCGACAAAGTAAGTTTAAACTTAAGGGATAATGAGTTTGTAGCGATCCTGGGACCGAGCGGCTCGGGGAAGACGACGCTCCTCAATATCATAGGCGGGCTGGACCGCTATGACAGCGGGGACCTGATCATCAACGGGATCTCTACGAAAAAATACAGAGACAGAGACTGGGATTCCTACCGCAACCATACGATCGGTTTTGTATTCCAGAGCTATAACCTGATCCCCCATCAGACGATCCTCGCGAACGTGGAGCTGGCACTGACCATCTCCGGCATCGGCAAGAGCGAGAGGCGGAGGC
>ERZ1643246.1410-NODE-1410-length-26262-cov-14.992330_pt1 | contig 26262 bp, 25 predicted proteins | sample MGYA00579265_ERZ1643246 | MGnify/ENA primary metagenome ERZ1643246 (study PRJEB29033, sample SAMEA4952261) | chicken gut metagenome | biome: Broiler Chicken; feature: Gastrointestinal Tract; material: Caecum | place: Ireland | collected 2018 | study: Broiler...
TATTCCAAAGTGGCTGGGGCGAAGTGATTTGAACACCCGAATGACGGAGTCAGAGTCCGTTGCCTTACCGCTTGGCGACGCCCCAATATTCTGTTGCATTATCGGAACTTTTCTTTTCGCCCGCACGAAAGACGTGCAAAACACAGAGAATCGTTCCGCCGAATGCTTAAATATTATATAAAACTAAATGTAAAAAAACAAGCGATTTTGCCCCGTCTTTGCAAGATTTTTTAAAAATATGCAGTATCTCCCTGCGGGAACGGCAGAGGCGGGGCGCACTTGCGTTTGCGGTATTTCAAAAAAGCAGTTGACAAGATATTGTGCAAGGCTTTAAAATTATATTGCAGTGCGGGATATTCTCCGATTTGGCTAAGCCGTATCGGCCGCGCTTGCCCGACGGTTCTTTTTTTGCCGTATCGCGGTATTGTTTGGCGTAAAATCAATTCGCCTGCGCATATATGCGGCCTAACTGCCTGTCGGCGGGAGTAAAACGGTTATGGATATAGGTGCTTTTATTTTAAGTTTTGTGTTGCAGATGGTGTTCACCCTGGGGTTCGTATTTCTGTTCGGTAAGGTGATTGCGCTGTGTAACGGCGCGTTTTACCGCAATTTCGGCTCTAAGGGGAGGGCGGTCTGCTATGCCACGGGGTTCATAGGTACGCCCGTGCACGAGGCGTCGCACGCCCTGATGTGCCTGATTTTCGGGCATAAGATAGTCGAGATAAAGTTTTTTCAGCCGAATTCTTCCGACGGTACGCTGGGCTATGTGCGCCATTCGTATAACCCCAAAAATATTTACCAGAAAGTTGGCTGCCTGTTCATAGGAATCGCGCCCGTGCTGGTCGGCGCGCTCATCCTCGCGGGATTGTTATACCTTTTATTGCCCGAGCTGTTCGGCGCCGTTTCCGCCGAGATAGCGGCGGTGGACTTTGCCGAAGATACAGGCGCTTCGTTCGGGCATATATGGCGGTCTTTCGTGCTTATGTTCTCGTATATAGGCACGTGGCAGTGGTGGGTATTCCTGCTTATCGGCAGCCTTATAGCGCTGCATATGACGCTGAGCAAAGAGGATATCAATGGCGCGCTTTCGGGCATAATAACCTACCTTGCAATATTTCTGGTAGTCGATATTATACTCGCGCTGGTGGGCGGAAACCTGCTCTCTTCCTTTACGGGCGGAGTGATGGCGGCGGGAACATTCCTTCTGTTTTTCTTCTGCATATTCCTCGTAATCGCTCTGCTTCTTCTTGCGGTATCGTTTATCGTAAAGGCAATTTCCCAAAGAAGAAGGCGCGGGGCGCAGAACTGACAAAATAATTTAAAAATTTTTAAATGGGAAGCGTGTCCGTGTGCGCATTTTTTGCGCGTGCAGACGCGCTTTTTGCCTTAAAAAGGGCATTGATTGCGGCATATTCCCGTGCGAATCCGCCGTCTGCCGCCCATTTTGCCCGTGCCGCGCACCCCGCCGCGAATTGTTGACATTTCAACAAATTTTATATAGAATTTATGAAAGGCGTTTAAAATTTATTCCGATGCGCGGTTCTTTTGCGGGGCGGGAAATGCGTATGGCAGAGTTAAACGCCGTATGCCGCGGAAAGCGAGTGCGGCAAAAATAAATATTGTAGACTTATACCGTTCAGGTATTTTTTTATATGGAGGACTATGAAAATTAAAAACAGGACAAACTTATACGTGGGAGCGGCGTACTTTGCGGTGCTTGCGGCGGCGACTGCCGTATACATCGTATTGCAGGGCACGGCGCTCAAAATAGTGGCCAGCGCCGTATTTTTAATCGGCGCCGCGGTGTTCGTGATTATGTCGCGCGTGCGCGCGCAGAAGGGTTATCCCGCATTCGGCTTTCTGGCGCTTGCCGCGGCGGCGCTGTGCTTTGCGGGCGACGCTGCGATAGAATTTCACTTCCTTGCGGGAATGGTGCTGTTCGGCGCGGGACATATCGTATACATAGCCGCGTTCCAGCAGCTCAATTCGGTGGGCTGGCGCACCGTTCTGCCTTCGGCGCTCGTCGGGGCGTTTGCGCTGTGCTGGCTGCTTTTATATCCCGCTTACGACTTCGGTTCGCTTCTTCCCGCCGTAATCGCGTACGCCGTGGTAATAAGCTGTATGCTCGGCAGGGCGTTCGGCGTGGCACTCGATGCAACCTTGGATAAAAAACTGCGCGCCGCGGTGCTTTCGGGCGCAATTTTATTCTTTGTTTCCGATTTCTTCCTCACCCTGCGCAACTTTGCGGGCGGCGGCGACGTCTTTCGCATACTCTGCCTTGCAACCTACTACCCTGCGCAGTATCTTCTTACAATCTCCGTCATTGCGGCGGCTTCAAGCGGAGGGAAGAGGATAAGGGAGCAGATGAACGTATTCAAAAGGCTGTATTGCCGCGCGTTCCAGGCGGCTTTCAGACTGGTAATACCCTTTTTGCCCTACCGCCAGCCCAAACCGCTGGCAGACGGCAACGCCGCGGCCGAACTGCTTGTATCGGAGGGTAAGAAAAAGGCGCTCCTCGTCACCGACAAAAACTTATACAGAATAGGGCTTTGCGCCCCCTTGGAGCAGGCGCTGAAAGCTAAGGGGATAGCCGTCTGCGTGTATTCCGAAACGGTGGCAAACCCCACTACTTCAAACTGCGAAGAGGCGGCAAAACTGTTTAAAGAGCAGGGCTGCGACTGCCTTATCGCCGTGGGCGGCGGCTCTGCAATGGACTGCGCAAAGGGCGCGGGCGCGCTGATTATAAAGCCCAAGCGCACGCTCAAAAGTATGCGCGGCGTATTGAAGGTATTCGGCAGGCTGCCCCTGTTCATAGCCGTGCCCACCACTGCGGGCACGGGCAGCGAAACGACCATTGCCGCCGTTATAACCGACGACAAGACGCGCGATAAGTTTACAATAATTTCCTTCTGCCTCGCGCCGCACTACGCCATTTTAGACCCCGCGATGACTATTGGCCTTCCCCCGCAGGTCACTGCAACCACGGGAATGGACGCGCTCACTCACGCGGTGGAGGCGTATATAGGCCGCTCAACCACGCGGCTTACAAGAAGGCTTGCAGTCGAGGCGGTCAAGATTATCCGCAGTAATCTTTATACGGCCTATTGCGACGGCAGGAACGAAGAGGCGCGCAGGCGTATGCAGTACGCGGCGTACTGCGCGGGGCTGGCGTTCACCATATCTTACGTCGGCTACGTGCACGCCGTGGCGCACTCGCTGGGCGGCAAATACAACACTCCCCACGGGCTGGCAAACGCCGTCATTCTGCCCTATGTGTTGAAGGCCTACGGCCCCGCCTGCCACAAGCGCCTTGCCAGGCTCGCGCGCGAGAGCGGCGTTGCCGACGTGTGCCTAAACGACAGCGAGGCGGCCGGGCGGTTCATCGCCTTCGTCGAGGATATGAACGCCCGGATGAACATACCCGAAAAACTTAAAGCGGAGGAGGCCGACATACCCGAACTTGCCCGCCACGCGGACAGAGAGGCCAACCCGCTCTACCCCGTGCCGCGCCTTATGAATGCCGCGGCGCTCGAAGACATATATCGCCAGATTAAGGAGTAAAAATATATGATTGAATTGCTTGAAAGGCAAAAGGCCTATTTTGCCACGGGCGCTACCCTGCCCGTCAAATCCAGAATAGCGGCGCTTAAAAAACTCAAAGCCGTAATCCTCGCCCGCGAGAGCGAGATTAACGAAGCCCTTAAAAAAGATTTGGGCAAGAGCGGGTTTGAAAGTTATATGTGCGAAGTGGGTATGACGCTTTCGGAAATCAGCTATATGATAAAGCGCGTAAGAAGGTACTCGCGCGACAGCGTTGTTCCCACTCCGCTTTCGCAGTACCCCGCAAAGAGCTACGTAAAAAAGTCGCCCTACGGCTGCGTGCTTATAATGAGCCCGTGGAACTACCCCTTTATGCTCGCAATGGAGCCGCTTGCCGACGCGATAGCGGCGGGCAACACGGCGATTGTAAAGCCCTCTGCCTACTCGCCCGCAACAAGCGCGGTGGTGGCGGCGGTGGTTGCCGAAGCGTTTGCGCCCGAGCACGTCACCTGCGTTCTGGGCGGCAGGGCAGAAAATTCCGCCCTTCTGGATATGCCGTTCGATAAAATTTTCTTCACGGGCAGCGTGGCCGTCGGCAAGGAAGTTATGCGCCGCGCGGCCGAAAGGCTTACGCCCGTCACTTTGGAACTCGGCGGAAAAAGCCCCTGCATAGTGGATAAGACGGCCGATATACCGCTTGCCGCGCGCAGAATAGTTTTCGGCAAGTTTTTAAACTGCGGCCAGACGTGCGTCGCGCCCGACTACATCGTGGTTCACTCGTCGGTAAAAGATAAGTTCATAGCCGCCGTGATAGCCGAAATAAAGAGGCAGTACGGTGAATATCCGCTTGAAAACGCCGCCTACGGCAAGATAATCACGCGCAAACACTACGACAGAATATGCGGCCTTATTGACGACGAAAAGGTGGTGTTCGGCGGGCAGAGGAACGAAGAGGAGCTGCGCATAGCGCCCACGGTAATGACGGACGTAACGCGCGGCGACGCCGTTATGGGCGAAGAGATTTTCGGCCCGATAATGCCCGTGCTCACCTTCGACGACGCCGAGGCGCTCATCGCCGACATAAATTCGCACCCGCACCCGCTGGCGTTCTACGTGTTCTCGTCCGACAGCGCGTTCATAAAAAAGCTGACCTCGCGCTGTGCCTTCGGCGGCGGCTGCGTGAACGACACCATAATTCACCTCGCCACTTCGCAGATGGGCTTCGGCGGCTTCGGCGAAAGCGGAATGGGTTCGTACCACGGCAAAGACGGCTTCGACTGTTTCACCCACAAAAAGTCAATCGTGGATAAGAGCACGCTGTTCGACCTCCCCGTAAGGTACCAGCCATACACAAAATCAAAGAACAAAATGCTTAGAATGTTCTTGAAGTAAGCGCCGCCCGCTGGCTTTGCGTTGTTGTTAATTTTGGCATATTCCCACGTCAATTTAAAAAATACGGTAAAATAATATGACTTTCAAAGAAATTTCAAAACTCGATAAAAGCAGCATACCCGCAGGGAAAGAGGCGGAGTATGCCCAGCTTATAAAGAGCTATATCGTGCATAAAAACAAGGTGATGCGCGCCTTTATAACGGCCTTCACCGCGTGCGTCGCGGCGCTCGTCCTTTTTATAGCAATCGGGCGCGCCTCCGACGTGCATACCTCTTACCCCGCCGTGTTCTGGGCGATTATCGGCGTGCTGGGCGCGGCGTGCGTATTCTGCGCGGCGGCCGTGGGCGTAAATATGTATCAGTTCCAAAAATTTTTAAAAAAGTTTGAAAAGTAGGCGCATTTTAACAAATTTTTTGCAAATTGCAGTTATAATAAGGGTGTAAGATTGTAAAGCAAGGGCCGCCCGCCCTCTGCCGCGCAGCGTGCGGCGGGCAAAAACGGGGCGGCCCTTTTGGCATATTTGCGGCATATTTCCGCCCCAATCGCAGGAATCACCGTTTTTTAAGGAGGCTGATATGGTTGACATTCTCGTTGCCGAAGACGACGAAAATCTGAACAGGCTGGTCTGCGCGGCGCTCTCTGCCGCAGGCTACGGCGTGTGCGGCTGCCGCGACGGCGGCGCCGCCCTCGAAAAGCTCGGCGAAAGGAAGTTCGACCTTATAATAAGCGACATAATGATGCCCGTCGCCGACGGGTATGCCCTGGCCGCCGCCGTGCGCCTTACCGATAAGGCCGTGCCCATACTCTTTATGACCGCGCGCGACGATATGCCCTCTAAACAGCGCGGCTACCGCTTAGGGATAGACGACTATCTGGTAAAGCCGTTCGACGTGGACGAACTCGTCCTGCGCGTGCAGGCGCTTTTGCGCCGCGCGGGCATAAGCAGCAGCAAAAAGCTGGAACTCGGCAACCTTGTGATGGACGAGGACGAGCATACGGCGTACGTGGACGGGGAGGAACTTCCCCTGACCGTGCGCGAGTTCGATATACTCTTCAAACTGCTCTCCTTCCCCAAAAAGACATTCACGCGCGCAAAACTTATGGAAGATTTGTGGGACTACGATTCCTCTGCAATTTCGCGCACCGTGGACGTATATATGGCTAAACTGCGCGAAAAGACGGCCGCCTGCACGGGGTTTGAAATCGTAACGGTGCACGGCCTCGGCTACAAGGCGGTGCTCAAATGAGAGGCAAAAGAGGGGAGGGGCGCGCCAAAAGGGGCGCGCAGCGCACTTCGTTCTCCTTTATGGAGTACGTCATTCTGTTTTTAGCCGTGGCGCTGGTGGCAACGGTATCGATATTTTCAAGCACGGCAATCGATGAAGCCAGCGGCGGCAACACCGCGGTTACGGCCGTATCCACCGCCGCAATACTCATCGCGCTCTCGGGCGCGCTGTGCGGCGCGGGGGCGCTGTACCGCCGCATATCGGCGGAAAAACCCGTAAAGACCATCTTGCAGGCGACCGAAAAGATGGCGCGCGGCAACTTCGACATAGCCTTAAAGCCCCGCCACGCCTGGGGCAGGTACGACGAATACGACGTCATTATGGAGAACGTCAACCGTATGGCGCAGGAGCTTTCAAAGAACGAGGTGCTGCGCTCTGACTTCATCGCCAACGTTTCGCACGAAATCAAGACGCCGCTCGCCGTAATACGCAGCCACGCGGGCGCCCTTCTTTCGGCAAATCTGCCCGAAGATGAGAAAAAGAGGTGTTTAACCGCGCTCGTTTCGGCTTCGGACAGACTCACGGCGCTGGTTGCCGACATACTCAAACTCAACAAACTCGAAAACCAGAAAATTTTCCCCGAAAAGAGAGCGGTGGAAGCGGGCGAACTTCTGCGCGGATGCGTTCTTTCGTTTGTGGACAGGATAGACGAAAAGGGCATAGAGCTCGACTGCGACATCGACGACGCCGATATGATTTCCGACGAGGGTTTTTTGGAGATTATTTTCAACAACCTCATATCCAACGCCGTCAAGTTTACGGGGCGCGGCGGCAGGATAGCCGTAACTTTGAAGGACGAAGGCGACTTTGTAAGCGTTTGCGTAAAGGACAGCGGCTGCGGAATGTCTGCCGAAACGGGCGCGCGCATATTCGATAAATTTTACCAGGGCGACACTTCCCATTCGCAGGAGGGCAACGGCTTAGGGCTGGCGCTCGTAAAGCGTGTGATTGACATACTCGGCGGCGAAATTTCGGTGGAGAGCAGGTTGGGCGAAGGTTCGGCGTTCACCGTAAAACTAAAAAAATCGTAGGCATACACGGCAGGCCGATATACTTTTTATAAAATAAAAGCATAAAGTCCGCCGCGCGGCGAAAAAAGACTGCGGCAAAAAATATTTTAGGAGGGAGCGGCGTGAAGAAGGGCGAAAAGTTAAAAAACTTTTTAAAACACCCCGGCGTGTGGCTGTGGACTTTTTACGCCGCTCTTGCATTTTTCGGCGCGGCGTGTATAATAGTAGCTGTACTGTGGAACGGCGAAAACCCCGTGGCATACAGCCTTTATGCCGTCACGGCAATTCTGCTTGGCTACTGCATATATGCCTCGGTTGCGCCCGCAAAGGCGCTGGTAAGCCGCCTTGTGCATTCAAACAAGGTCACCGAGCGGATGATTTCTGACTACGGCTACCGCACCACGGCCTTTCTTGCAATTTCGCTGATAGTCAACGGGGCGTACGCCATATTTATGGCGGTGCTGGGCATAGTGCTCGGCTCGTCTTGGTACGGGCTGTTCGCGGGCTACTATGTCGTTTTAAACGTGCTTCGCGTAGTCGTAATCTTCGGCGGGCGCAAAGCGAACGGAAGGTGCGGCTCAGGGGCTGAGTGCGGCAGGCTGATACTGTACCTTCTGTGCGGCGCGCTGTTCGTGCCCCTTTCGATTGCCTTCGCCTCGCTCGCAGGCTACCTTATAATTTCAGAACAGCCCGCGCGTTACGACGTGTACGCGGCCATAGCTATGGCGGCGTATACCTTCTATAAAATAATAGTTTCGGCAATAAATGCCGTAAAGGTGCGAAAATTCCACGATTTTTCGTTGCAGGCGGCGCGCAACGTCAGCTTTGCCGATGCGCTCGTTTCGGTGTTCGCCTTGCAGATGGCTATGATTGCCACGTTTACCGAAGGCGGCGACATAGGCGAGATGGGCACGTTCAACATAATAACGGGTGCGGCTGTATTCTTGCTCACCCTCGGAATGGGAATATATATGACCGTGCGCGCGGCTTACGGACTTAAAAAATTGAAGAGCGCGGCGGACGGCGGAGCCGCGGACGGGAACGAACGGTGCGCCGCGCGGGAAGAAGTACGCGACGGCAATCAAAATACTGATAACGCCGCGCAAACGGGCGGCGAAGGGGTATAATATACTATGGAAGAAAACAGCGGTTTCAGCTATAAGTATGCCGCTCCCACCGAAGAGGAGCGCAGAGAGATAGAGGCAATACGCCGCCAGTACGAGCAGCCCGGCGAGCAGGAAGATAAACTTGCGCGTGTAAGGCGGCTCGATGCCCGCGTAAGAAGAATTCCCGATGCGGTGTTTGCCGTCTTTCTCGTCGTGGGCATACTCGCCTTCGGCGGGGGAATGGCGCTGTGTTTAAACGGCGGAATGACGGCGGGCGCGCTTGCGGGCGGGTGCGTGCTGTGCGCCTTCGGTGCGGCGGTATGCGCCGCCTCGCATTACGTTAAAAAAAAGGTAAAAAACTTTCTTAAGGATAAGTACGGCGACGCCATACTCGCCCTTACCGAAGAGCTTCTGGGCGATGCGGAGAAGTGATGGAAGAAAAATTTTTTAAAGACGACAAACTCTCTGTCGCCATAAAGGCAGACGTGGCAGAGGAAATAAAGGGCGCGTACTGCGCGCTGGGCTGGGAGCTGAAAGAGGAGTACGACGACGAGCGCTACGGCGACCTGGTGCATATGGATTTTACGCGCCCCCACCTGATTGCGGAAAAAGACAGGCTGCAACTCTTGCAGGTGCGGCTTGAAGTTGCCGTGAATTTTTTGGGCAGAACAAGGATATACACCCGCGCGCGCTCGGTTGCCGTGGGGCTGTTTTTCGGTATTCTGGGCGCGGCGTTCGTTGTGCTGGGCCTGCTCGCCGCAATAAAGACCAACAGCGTAATATTTCTGGCGGGAGGCGTGGCGCTGATGTCGGCGGGCGTGTCCTGCTGGCTGATTGCGGCAATATCGGGCACAATGCTTTTAAAAAAGGACAAAGAGCGCTATTCCGCCCTCATAGCCGTGGTGCACGAAAATATAAGGAGCATAATGTCGGAGGCGGTGAAGATTACGGGCGTAAGCCTTGCCGCCGACTGCGCAGACGGGCAAAAGGGCGGCACATATGCCGAAATTACCGCAGATTCCATAATAAAAAACGTGACAGAGGAGGCGCCGCGTGAGAATTGACAGCAGAACTTTGCGGCGCGCCAACGCCGCCCATATGCCAAGGTCGCCCGAAGGCGACATAGTGAGAATAAAGACCGAGCGCAAGGGCGTGGGCAAGATGAAGGGTATGCTCATACTCTTTCTCGCCCTGCTCCAACTTTGCATACTCGCCACGCTGCACATTCTTGTGATGTCGGCGTTCCGCAGCTACCTTATACTTTCGGTCATTCTGGACGTCGTTACCTGTTTTTACATCCTCGGCTCGGCCAAAAACGGCAGGTCGAAGGCGGTGTGGATAATGCTCGTGCTCGTGCTCTTTCCCGTGGGCTTTTTAATCTATTTTCTGTCCGACGAAAATATATTTTTCCGCGCTCCGCGCAAAAGGTATGCAAAAATTCTGGCCTCGTCGCGCGGGCTGGTTTCGGGCTGTTCGGGCGGTGATATGTCCGAAGTAACGGCGCAGGCGTGCTCCTATCTCAAAAACGTGACGGGCTACGTGCCCTATAAAAACACGTCGGCGCGCTACTTTTCTTCGGGCGCGCAGGCGTTCGACGATATGCTTATTATGTGCGCGCAGGCGCAGAAGTTCATATTCGTCGAATATTTCATAGTTGCCGAGGGCGCCCTGCTTTCGCGTATGCTCGAAGTGCTCGAAGAGCGTGCGGCGGCGGGCGTGGACGTGCGCATAATCTACGACGATATGGGTTCAAGCGGGCGCGTTTCGCGCAAGCTCAAAAAGAGTATACGCGCGGCGGGCATACAGCTTTATGCCTTCAACAAGCTGGTGCCCCTTTATAAAATAGGAATGAACTACCGCGACCACCGCAAAATCACCGTGATAGACGGCGTAACGGCATACACGGGCGGCATAAACGTCGCCGACGAATACGTCAACGAAAAGCGTATGTACGGTTATTGGAAGGACAACGCCGTGCGCGTGGACGGCGACGCGGCGCAGGGCTTCACGCTTATGTTTTTAAGGCAGTGGGAGTTCGTAACCCGCAAAAAGCCCGACTATAAACCCTTCCTGTATCCCGCAGACGGGGCGCCGCGCGGTGAGGAGATTTCGGAAGAAAGGGCGGCACATATGCCCGAAGAACAGAACGGAACTGACGGCGCGGAAGAGGAGGTTGACGGAGGAGGCATTGCCGCAGAACCGTCGCCCGCCGCCTTTGCGGGGGCGGCAAAAACTGCACAAAAAGCCGAAGGTGACTGCGGCTGCGGCGGGGCGGTCTTTCTGCCGTTTGCGGCGGGGTTGGAATACCGCGACCCCGTGGTGCGCGACGTATACGCCAACGTAATCGCGCGCGCCAACAAAAAGCTGTATATAATGACGCCCTACTTCGTGCCCGACGAAACTATAACCGACCTGCTTGCGGGCAAGGCTTTAAGCGGGGTGGACGTGCGCATAGTGCTGCCGGGCGTGCCGGATAAAAAGTACGTCTATCTCATCTCGCTGGATAATGCCGACAAGCTGACGCGCAGCGGGGTAAAGGTTTACACTATGTCAGACGCCTTCGTGCATACAAAGTCTGTGCTCACCGAAAACTGCGCGGTGATAGGTTCTGCAAACTTCGACTTGCGCTCCTTCTTCCAGCAGTACGAAAACGCGCTTTATACCGACGACGCGGGCGTGATGGCGGGGCTTGAAGGCGACTTTGAAGAAACTTTTCCCGAATGCGTTCAGCGCAGGTATGTAAAGACGCGCCCCGGCTTTTTCAGGAGACTGCTTACGGGTCTTTTGCAGATTTTTGCTCCTATGATGTAATATCTTTTTTTTATTGAGTAAGGCGCCCGCGGCGGAAAGTTTTTCCGCCGCGGGCGCCCTTTTCTTGCTCAGAATTTTTGGCGCGGCGCGCAAATTAACAATTCTTTTACAAAATATTATAATTGCGTAAATATTGCCGCTTTATAATCTTCTTACAAAATCAATTGAAGGAGATTTACGGTTATGGAAAATTCATATCAGGAAAAGCAGCTCGGCTATGCCGAAAAAATCAGGGAGAGCTACGGCGAGCATACCGAAAGCGACCTCGAAAAGCTGAGAAAGCTCGACGAAAAGGTTAAACGCCCCGCCGATATTTTTGCGTACACTTTCGGTGTTGTCGGCGCGCTCGTGCTCGGCGTGGGGATGTGCATAGCTATGGGTACGATAGGAGCCGAAAGCCTGTTCCCGCTCGGCGTGGTCGTCGGGGTCATCGGCATTGCCGCCGTCGCGGCCAACTACTTTATATACCGCGCCATTTTAAAGAGCCGCAAAAAGAAGTATTCTGCCGAAGTAATCGCGCTGTCAGATAAAATTTTAGGACAGCAGAAATAAAAAATCTGCCGCATAGCGGCACGGTTATGTAAGATTTTTTTGCCCGCGGCTATGCGGATAATTGCGGCATATGTGCGGGGCAATGTACTGTTTTTTGCGCCCTTGCGGGGCATATTTTGCAGATTATATAAAATTGTTGACAATAATATAAATGTATGATATAATACTGCACATAAAACGCAAGGGGTTAGAGATGATTTCCGAAGGAGTGGGCGACAGTAACGACGCCAACCCACGAACTTACAATAAAATAATCTGATTTTTTAAGGCATAGCCACGGGGTCCGCGCCCTGATGGTTATGTCTTTTTGCGTTTTTGAAAATACTTTATTTAAAGGAGGATTTATTTAAAAAGACACCATGGAAGACCAACAACAACGGGCCTGGCACGCGATGTCTTACCAGCAGACCGAAGAGGTCTTGCAGACGAGTGAAGAGGGGCTTTCTGACGCCGAGGCGGCAAAACGCCTTGAAAAGTACGGCAAGAACGTGCTTATGGAGGTAAAGCCCAAGAGCATCTGGAAGATGATTTTGGAGCAGATTTCAGACGTAATGGTAATCATACTGTTCATCGCAATGGTATTCTCGCTGGTAATGAACTTTATCGACGGCGAGGGCCTTGCGGAAGCCATAGTCATTTTCTGCGTAATCGTTCTCAACGCCGCGGTGGGTGTAATTCAGGAAAAGAAGGCTGCCGACGCGCTCGAATCGCTCAAAAAGATGACCGCGCCCAACGCGCGCGTTTTAAGGGACGGCGAAGAGAGCATAGTCCCCGCAAGCGAGCTGGTGCCCGGCGATATAGTTTACCTTGAAGACGGCGCGATAGTCCCCGCCGACATAAGAATAATAAACGACAACAATATGAGCGTGCAGGAGGCCTCGCTTACCGGCGAAAGCGTTCCCGCGCCCAAAGACGGCCCCACCGTTCTGCCCGAAGACGCTCCCCTCGGCGACAGGGTGAATATGGCGTACTCCTCGTCCGTGGTTATGTACGGCAACGCCGTGGGCATAGTCGTGGGCACGGGTATGAACACCGAAGTCGGCAAAATTGCGGGTATGCTCAAAAAGCAGGACGACTTCCAGACGCCCATAAAAAAGAAGCTCAATTCGGTGGGCAAGATACTTACCCTGATAGGGCTCATCGTGTGCGTGACTATTATGATAATAGGTTTCGCGCGCGGCGGAAGAACGTGGCAGTCGCTCGTGCTTCTCGGCATATCGCTGGCGATATCCATTATTCCCGAAGGCCTTCCCGCGACGGCGACCATAATAATGGCGTTCGGCGTACAGCGAATGGCCAAAAAGAACGCGCTGGTCAAAAGCCTGCCCGCCGTCGAAACGCTGGGCTCCGCAACGGTGGTCTGCTGCGACAAGACGGGCACGCTCACGCTGAACAAGATGACGGTGACGCACGTCGCCGTGGGCGCCGACTTCGAAATGGGCGCCCCCACGCTCACCGAGGACCTCGAATCGAAGTATCACCGCGCGGTGTACCGCGATATTCTCGACGGCTGCGCGCTGTGCGGCAACGCGCATATGGACCCCGACCGCCCCGGCGAGACGATGGGCGACCCCACCGAGGGCGCGCTCATACTCTTTGCCGACAAGTTCGGCATAAATTCCGAGGAGTACGAAGACGAACACCCCAGGCTGTTCGAGCAGCCCTTCGATTCTGACAGAAAGCGTATGACCACGCTCAACCGGATGCCCGTGGGGCTAATCGCCTATACCAAGGGCGCCGTAGACGAGATGCTGCCGCTGTGCACGCACTTTTTAACGAGCGGCGGCGTGCGCGAGATGACCGACGTAGACAGGCGCAAGATACTCGATTTGTGCAACAATATGTCCAAAAGCGCGCTGCGCGTTCTGGGCTTTGCCAAGAGGCAGCTTACAAAGGTGCCCGAAAACGAGACCGACAACATAGAATACGGTATGACCTTCATAGGCGCCGTAGGTATGATTGACCCGCCCAGGAAGGAAGTTATAGGCGCGGTAGAAACGTGCCACGACGCGGGCATACGCGTAATTATGATAACGGGCGACCACAAGGTTACGGCGCTTGCAATAGCAAAACAGCTCCACATATTCCGCAAGGGCAATACGGTGATTACAGGCTCGGAGCTTGACGAAATGACCGACGAACAGCTCGACGAGGCGGTTAAAACGTGCGTTGTGTTTGCGCGCGTTTCGCCCTCGGATAAGCTGCGCATAATCAAGTCGTTGAAGCGCACGGGCGAAGTTGCGGCGATGACGGGCGACGGCGTGAACGACAGCCCCGCCTTAAAAGAGGCCGATATAGGCGTTGCGATGGGCATAACGGGCACCGACGTCGCCAAAGACGCAGCCGATATGATACTGCTGGACGACAACTTCACCACCATAGAGCACGCCGTGCGCGAGGGCAGGCGCGTTTACCGCAACATTCAGAAGGTTATACAGTTCCTCGTCGCGGGCAACATATCGGAAATTTTAACGCTCTTCCTCGCCTTCCTGTTCGGCTGGGAAGACCCCATACTGGCAATACACGTGCTGCTCATCAACCTTGCCACCGACTCGCTCCCCGCAATCGCGCTGGGCGTTGACCCCGCCGACAGAAACGTGATGAAGGTGCCGCCCGTAAAGAGCGGAACGCTGTTCGAGAGGGGAGTAATTGCGCGCATAGCCCTGCACGGGTTGTTCATAACGGCGGCGTCGCTCTCTGCCTATTGGATAGCGGAGGCGTGCTACGGCAGCGCCGACGACGGTTCAAAGCACGCCATAGCTATGACGATGACCTTTATGGTGCTTTCGCTTTCGCAGCTCGTGCACGCAATAAACCAGCGTTCCAATTACGACAGCGTGTTCCGTCCCGGCCAGGGGCACAACCACTTCCTGTACGGCGCAATGGCGGCCTCGCTTGCGATAGTGGCGTTCGTATCCTTCGTGCCCGGGGTGATGGACTTCTTCGAGCTTGTGTACCTCGAATGGTATCAGTACCTCATAGTCCTGGCGCTTGCGGTGTTCCCGCTCGTCGCCGTGGAAATTTCAAAGGTATTTTTAAGGATATGGCGCAAAAAACACGCCAAGGCCCAGCCCGACTTTGTGGACTGAGGCTGACCGGCGGGCGGCCGCGCAGGGTAAGCGTTTTTTTAAAGCGCTTTTCAAAGGCGCCGCGCCGCAACTGAAAGATATAATACAGGCGCCGCCGCGCAGGGATTTGCGCGGCGGCGCCTCTTTTATTTTGTAATTTTTATTTTTTTGCCGTCAAATTACTTTACAAATTTAAAGTATGAAAGTAAAATAATTATGTAACACACGGCGGAGCGCGCTGAAAATGCGCGGGCAAGCGTGCGGCGGCAGGCGCAAAGGCGCCTGCGGCGCCTTTGCCCGGGGCGGCTTCTGTAAATATATTATAACGTCGCTCCGCATTTAAATCAACTCGCTATAAAAGGACGGGCATACAGAAATATGGAAAAATTCGACAAAGAACGCGCACACAAAGACCTTTACGAACTCTTCGCGGGCATAACCCGCGCCGAGGACTTTGAAAAGCTCCTCGCAGACCTGTGCACCTATACCGAGGTAGAGCAGCTTTCACAGCGCCTTCTGTGCGCAAAACTGCTCTTGAAGGGCTATACGTACAACAAGATTATAGAGATTACCGACATATCTTCGGCCACGCTCTCGCGCGTGTCGCGCTGTCTGCAACACGGCAGCGGCGGCTACCGCGAAATTCTGGGCAAATACTGCAAGGACGATTCGGGAGAAGAACAGGACGATGAAAGCTGAAAGGCCCGCCGTAAGCGAGGAAGAGAGGCTGTATTCAACCCTGAAAGGGCTGTACGAAAGTTTCGGTTATTCGCGCTTCCAGATGAGGAAGTTCGAAGAGTACTCGCTGTATTCCGAAAATTTAAACTTTTTACGCAGCCGCGACATCATAACTTTTGCGGGCAAAGACGGCAGACTGCTCGCCCTAAAACCCGACGTCACGCTGTCTATCGTAAAAAACTGTACGGGCGCGGGCGCGCGCAAGGTGTATTACCGCGAAAGCGTATTCCGCCCCGACCGCCCGGGCGGGCAGTTCAGGGAGATAAGCCAGATAGGCCTGGAATTTGTGGGCAGGACAGATGATTATGCGCGGCTGGAAGTGCTGTCGCTGGCGGCAGAGAGCCTTAAAGCCGTGGGCGGCGACTGCGTGATGGAACTTTCGCATATGGGCGCGCTCGAAGGTATTGCAAACAGCTGCGGAATGGCTAAACTGCCCGAAGAGGTCACCGCCTGCATACGCGCGCGCAACCTGCACGATATGAAGTCCGTATGCTTATCCTGCGGCCTTGGCGAAGGGGTTGCCGAAAAGCTGTGCCTGCTTCTTTCGTCCGGGCGCGGCAATGGCGAAAAGCTGAGCCTTCTGCGCACGCTGTTTGCTTCTGATGACAGATGCGTGCGTGCCGCCGACGAGCTGGAAGGCGCGCTTGCCGCTTTGGGCGGCGACGGAAAGATATTCGAGGTGGACTTCTCGCTTTTGAACGACCCCGACTACTACAACGGCTTCATCTTCCAGGGGTATGTGGATAAGTTCCCCCGCGCCGTGCTCTCGGGCGGGCAGTACGACACTCTGGTAAAAAAATTCGGCGCGGGCGAAGGGGGCGCGGGCTTTGCGCTCTATCCCGACGACCTCGATTTTTACCTGGGCAAGCGCCGCGAATTCGATGCCGACGTGCTGCTGTTGTACCCCTCGGGGTACAGCCCCGCCGCAGTTATGGCGCAGGTAAAAAAACTCACCTCGGGCGGCGAAAGTGTGTATGCGGCGGCGGAAGAGCCCGAAAATATGCGTTTCAAACGTAACGTTTCTCTGTAAAATGCGGCGTGTGCGGATAAAATTATAAAGCAAATAAAACTTTGCCAAAAAAGCGGGCTACGGGCCGTATTACGGGGTATCCGTACAATAATTTTGCAAATAAAATATTGCATTAACGTAATTATTTAACAATAAAACTTAGCGGGATATTGAATATGCTTAATGTGGCTTTGCCCAAGGGCAGACTGGGCGAAAAGGTATATAAGATGTTGGAGCGCGCGGGCTATTCGTGCGAGGAGCTTTTGAAGGATACGCGCAAGCTGGTGTTCACCGACGAAAAAAGCGGCGTGAGCTACTTCTGGGTAAAACCTTCGGACGTGACGGTGTACGTCGAACACGGCGTGGCCGACATAGGCGTTGCCGGCAAGGACATACTTGAAGAAAGCGGCGCCGACGTATACGAACTGCTTGACTTAAAGACGGGCGTCTGTCGTATGTGCGTGGCCTCGGTCAACGGGTTCAGGGAAGATTATTCCCGCCCCTTACGCGTGGCGACAAAGTTCCCGCGCGTGGCAGAGCGCTATTTTGCTTCGAGGAACAGGGATATCGAGGTGATAAAGCTGTACGGCTCGATAGAGCTCGCGCCCATACTCGGCCTTTCCGACGTAATCGTCGATATCGTCGAAACGGGCACCACGCTCAAAGAAAACAACCTCGGCGTGCTCGAAGAAATTTTCCCCATAAGCGCGCGGCTGATTGCCAACAAGGCGCGCTACAAGTTCAAGCGCGGCGAAATAGACGCCTGCGCCGAAAGGCTGAAAAAGGAGCTTCCCGATGATTAAGATATACAAAAACTATAAAACGGAAGAGATTTTAAGCCGCAAGATAGACGACTACGGCGAGTACGAAGAGGTGGTAAAGGGCATCATCGCCGACGTGGCGAAGTGCGGCGACGAGGCGGTAAAAAAGTACTGCCTCAAATTCGACGGCTTTATGGCAGACAGCCTTGAAGTTACCGCGGCCGAATTCGACGAAGCCGAAAGTTCGCTCACCGACGACTATAAGGCGGTAATACGCGCCTCGGCGGCAAACATAGCCGAATTCCATAAAAAACAGCTCAAACAGGGCTTTGAAATCAAGAAGCAGGGCGGCATAGTGCTCGGGCAGAAGTATACCGCGGTTGCCCGCGCGGGCGTGTACGTGCCGGGCGGCACGGCAAGCTATCCTTCCACCGTGCTTATGGATACAATTCCCGCAAAAATCGCGGGTGTGGGCGAAATAATTATGGTCACCCCCGTAAAGGCAGACGGAAGAGTCAGGCCGGAAATTCTTTACGCCGCGCGCGTGGCGGGGGCAGACAGGGTGTTCAAAGTCGGCGGCGCGCAGGCCATAGCCGCGCTTGCCTATGGCACTCAGACAATACCCAAGGCCGACGTGATAGTAGGCCCGGGCAACATCTTCGTCGCGCTCGCAAAAAAGCTCGTCTACGGGCTGGTCAACGTGGATATGATAGCAGGCCCTTCCGAAATTCTGGTGATTGCCGACGCAAAGTCGAACCCCGTATTCGTGGCGGCTGATATGCTTTCGCAGGCCGAACACGACAAGCTGGCTTCTGCCGTGCTCGTCACCGAAAGCGAAGGGCTCGCCCTCGCCGTTCAGGGCGAGATTGAAAGGCAGCTTGCGCTTATGCCGCGCGAAGAGATTGCGCGCGCCTCAATCGAAAATAACGGAAAGATAATCGTGTGCGAAAGCATACAAAGGGCGGTGGATATTGCCAACCAAATCGCGCCCGAACACCTTGAAGTGTGCGTGGACGACCCTATGGCCCTGCTCCCCTCAATAAAGAACGCAGGCTCGATATTTTTGGGCAGATACACGCCCGAAGCGCTCGGCGACTATTATGCGGGCCCCAACCACACGCTGCCCACGGGCGGCTCGGCAAAGTATTCTTCGCCGCTCTCGGTGGACGACTTCCTCAAAAAATCGTCCTATATAATGTATACCAAAGACGGGCTTGAAGAGGCCGCCGACTGCGTTATAAAGTTTGCCGAAAGCGAGGGGCTCTACGGCCACGCAAACTCGGTAAAAGTGCGCACGGATAAGGCATAGTACGGGGGTAATTGAATATGACGCCCTTTTTAAGCAGCAATCTTGCGGGCCTTGTCCCTTACGTTCCGGGCGAACAGCCGCAGGATAAGCGCTACATAAAACTCAACACCAACGAAAGCCCCTATCCGCCCTCGCCGAGGGCGGTCGAAGCGGCAAAATCGCGCGCGTGCGGGTTCAACCTATATTCCGACCCCACCTGTGCGCCGCTTAAAAGGCAGGCGGCCGTGCTGTACGGCCTGGAAGAGTGCAACGTGAGCGCGGGCAACGGCTCTGACGAGGTGCTTGCCCACATATTCCGCGCCTTTTTCGGCGACTGCGGAGCGGCCTTTCCGGACATAACTTACGGCTTCTATCCCGTGCTCTGCTCGCTTTTGGGTATAAGGTACAAAACAGTTCCACTGCGCAAGGATTTTACCGTGGATATTGCCGATTATTCGGGCATATCTGCCGCCGTAGTGCTGGCAAACCCCAACGCGCAGACGGGCATATACCTTGAACGGGAGCAGATTGAAAAGCTGGTCTTGCAAAATCCGCAAAGACTTGTTATAATAGATGAGGCGTACATAGATTTCGGCGGGCGTTCCTGCGCGCCGCTCGTCACAAAATACCCCAACCTGATTGTCGTGCAAACGCTTTCAAAATCGCGTTCGCTTGCGGGCGCAAGGGTGGGGCTGTGCTTTGCCGATAAAGAGCTGATTTCGGCGGTGGAGGCGGTGCGTTGTTCCTTCAATCCGTACAACGTAAACTCTGCAAGTATGTACGCCGCCGCGGCGGCGCTCGGCGACGTGGACTACTTCAAGGAATGTACGCAAAAAATAATATCCGTGCGGGAATATGCCGCAGATATTATGAAAAATATGGGCTTCGAGGTGCTGCCTTCGCGCGCAAACTTCCTGCTCGTTCGGCACGGGGATATCGGCGGCGAAAAGCTGTATCTTTCGCTGAAAGAGCGCGGCATACTCGTAAGGCATTTTTCGGATAAGAGGATAGATGACTTTATCCGCGTGAGCATAGGCACGCGCGGACAGATGGACGAATTTTTGAAAGCGGCGGGAGAAATTCTCGCGGGAGGCAGATGATGCGCACGGCCGAAATTGAAAGAAAGACAAACGAAACGGATATAACGGTGCGCCTTTGCCTGGACGGCAGGGGCGACTACGATATAAAATCGGGCAGCGGCTTTTTCGACCATATGCTCGAACAGTTCGCGCGGCACGGCTCGTTCGATTTATATCTTCGTTGCAAGGGCGACACGCAGGTCGATTTCCACCACTCGGCGGAGGACTGCGGCATAGCGCTGGGCACGGCGTTTTTGAAGGCGCTGGGCGAAAAGCGCGGCATATGCCGCTACGGCTGGACGGTGCTGCCTATGGACGAAGCGCTCGTACTGTGCGCCGCAGATTTGAGCGGCAGAACGGCGGTGAATTTCGACGTAAGTTTCCCCGGCGAATACCGCCTCGGCGATATGGACGCCGAGCTGATAAAGGAATTTTTTACGGCGTTCGCTCGCGCCTGCCCTATGGCGCTGCACTTCAAAAAACTGTACGGCGAAAACAACCACCACGTGGCCGAGGGCGTGTTCAAGGCGTTTGCAAAGGCGATGGCTATGGCCGTGAAAATCGACCCCGAAAAGGGCGGCGCCCTGCCCACCACAAAGGGCATATTATGATTGCGGTAATCGATTACGGCGTGGGAAACCTCTTTTCGCTCGCCGCTTCCCTCAGGTATATAGGCGCCGAAAGCGAGGTCACGTCCGATATAAACAGGCTGAAAAGCGCCTCGGCAATAATTCTGCCCGGCGTGGGCGCGTTTGCCGACGCGTATAAGAAGCTGGAATCAAGCGGCCTCGTGCCCGAAATAGAGCGCGAGGTGCAGTCCGGCAAGCCCGTACTCGGCATATGCCTCGGTATGCAGCTGCTGTTCGACCGCAGCTTCGAATACGGCGAACACAGTGGGCTGGGCTTTATTTGCGGCGACGTTTCGCCGATAGCGCCCGACCTCAAAGAAAAGCTCAAAGTGCCGCATATGGGCTGGAACAGCCTGAATTTTACGCGGCCTTCGCCGCTCTTTAAGTACCTTTCGGGCGGGGAGTATGTGTATTTCGTGCACTCGTACTACGCAAAAAACTGCGGCGATGCCGTAACTTCCACGGCAGAATACGGCGGTATCCGCCTGACCGCCTCGGTTGAGCGCGGCAACGTATACGGCACGCAGTTCCACCCCGAAAAGAGCGGCGCTGCGGGGCTTAAAATTCTGCGCGCGTTCAGCGAACTTAAATAAAAAAAGTCTGCCGCGGCGTTCCGCCTTGCGTATCGCCGCATTGCATTGCACGGCATATATATTTGATTCAACGCACGCAGACGGTGCTTACGGCCGCCGCGCGGGCACATAAATTTTAATATTTGGCGGAGGTGTTTTTATATGAAAATTTATCCCGCAATAGACATACGCGGCGGCAACGCCGTAAGGCTTTTGCAGGGCGACTATGACAGAGAGACGGTATATTCTTTGAACCCCGTCGAAGTTGCCCGCAAATTCAAGGAGGCAGGGGCGACCTGCCTGCACGTAGTCGACCTCGACGGCGCGCTCGAAGGCGACCTCATCAATAAGGATATCATAAAGAGGATAGTCTCCGAGACGGGGCTGTACGTCGAGGCTGGCGGCGGCGTGCGTTCACTCCAAAGAATTGAACAGTATCTGAGCGCGGGCGTGAGCAGGGTAATACTCGGCTCTGCCGCGGCAGAAAATTTCACCCTCGTGGTGGACGCCGTCAAATTCTTCGGCGGCAAGGTGGCCGTGGGCGTAGACGCAAAGGACGGCAAGGTGGCCGTGCACGGCTGGAAAAAGGTGACCGATATCGACGCAGTAGACTTCTGCCGCAAATTGCGCGAAGTGGGCCTGCATACCGTAATATATACCGATATCTCGCGCGACGGTATGCTTGGCGGCGCCAATCTTGCCGCGTACGAGGAGCTGGTAAAAATCAAGGGCCTGCGCATAATCGCCTCGGGCGGCATATCGGGCACGGACGAAATCAAAAAACTCACCGCAATGAACGTTCGCGGAGTGGTGCTGGGCAAGGCGCTCTACGACGGCGTGCTCGATTTGAAAAAGACTATTGAAGAGTGCCAGGATGTTAGCTAAAAGAATTATACCCTGCCTCGACGTCAGGGACGGAATGGTGGTGAAGGGCAAAAACTTTACGGGCATACGCGAGGTTGAATCGCCCGTCGCGCTTGCACAGCGCTATAACCTTTCGGGCGCGGACGAGCTGGTGTTTTACGACATAACCGCCTCGGCAGAGGGCAGGGCGCTGTTTGCCGATACGCTCAAAGAGGTGGCCTCCTGCATATTCATCCCCCTCACGGTGGGCGGCGGTATAAACACGCTCGACGACTTCGACAGGGTGCTTAAATGCGGCGCCGACAAAGTCAGCGTAAACACGGGCGCCATACGCGACCCCTCGCTCGTCGGCAGGGCGGCAAAAAGGTACGGCGACCAGTGCGTGGTGCTTTCTATGGACGTGAAGAGGGTGGACGGAACCTTCCGCGTATTCTCGCACGGGGGCAGAATCGATACGGGCATATGTGCCGAGGAATGGGCATACCGCGGCCAGGAAGAGGGCGCGGGCGAGCTGGTTTTAAACAGCATAGATACCGACGGCGTAAAGGGCGGCTTCGACTGCGAAATGTTGCAAAAGGTGTGCGCCCGCCTCACCATACCCGTAATTGCCAGCGGCGGCGCGGGCAAAAAAGAGGACTTTTTAACGCTTTTTAACGAAGTTCCGCAGGCAGACGCGGGCCTCGCCGCCTCGATTTTTCACTTCGGCGAAGTGGACATCGGCGGGTTGAAGGAGTATCTTCTTTCAAACGGCGTGCACGTAAGGCGTTAAGCGGGCGGCGAAGCGCCGCGAACAGGTCTTTTGCAAAAATCCTGCGCGCGTAATTCAAGGTAAATGCGGCATATTGCCGTACGTATTATAAAATTGCGGCCTTTTGCCGCACGGCCTGAATCGGTTGCGGCATATTGCCGCGTGAATTTAATTGGTTGCGGCATATTGCCGCGCAAATATTATGGTGATTTTATGAAACTCGAATTGGATAAACTTGTGTTCGACAAAGACGGCCTCATCCCCGCGGTGGTGCAGGACGTCTACTCAAAAAAGGTGCTCACCGTCGCCTATATGAACAGGGAGAGCTTAGAGATTAGTTTAAAGCGCAAACTCACGTGCTTCTATTCGCGCTCGCGCAAAAAGCTGTGGCTCAAAGGCGAAACTTCGGGCAATTTTCAGCACATGGTCTCAATCACCGCCGACTGCGACTACGACAGTCTGGTTATTGAGGTGGTGAAGGACGGCCCCGCCTGCCACCTTGGCACGGACAGCTGCTTTACCAACACTCTGTTTGAAAACGAGGATATCTCCGACTTTTCAACAGACGCGCTCTACGACCTCATCAAGGGCAGGAAAGAGAGCCCGAAGGAAGGTTCGTATACTTCCTACCTGTTTGAAAAGGGCATAGACAAGATTCTTAAAAAGGTGGGCGAAGAATGCACCGAGGTGGTGATTGCCGCCAAGGGCGGCGACAGGGAAGAGACGATATTCGAGCTTGCCGACCTCGCCTATCACGCGCTCGTTTTAATGGCGGAGTGCGGAATAACGCCGAACGACGTAAAGGCTCAGCTCGCCTCGCGCCACGTGGTGGATAAAAAAGTAAAGCAGGAAAAAATGCAGTAAAAAACAGATTTTTCCGTTTTTTGTTGGCTGTGAAGTTTTCGGGACTATAAAAGTCCCGCTCCCGCCGAAGTGGTTTTTGGCTTCCGCGGCGGCTTATCGTGAAGGTGATATTATGCCTTTTATTAAATCCAACGTGCACACGCACACAACTTTCTGCGACGGGCAGGACAGTATGGAAGATATGGTTAAGGCGGCGGTGAGTTTAGGCTTCGATACGCTCGGCTTTTCCTTCCATTCCTATACCCCGTTCGACCCGTCTTACTGCATACGCGATTACTATGAATATATGCGCGAGTTCGAGCGGCTCAGAAAGGAATACGGTCAGACCATCTGCCTTCTCAACGGGGTTGAACTCGACCTCTACGGCGAGCGCCCTTCGGTGTGCGACTTTGTGATAGGCTCGGTGCATTACCTCGAAGAAAACGGCAGGCGTTACCCCGTAGATTTCTCCGCCCGCGGCTTTAAAAAGCTGGTGGACGGTATGTTCCGCGGCGACGCGCTCGCCGCCGCAGAGAGGTATTATGCAGAGGTGCGCGAACTTGCCGGAAAGGTCAAACCCGACGTCTACGGCCATTTCGACCTGATTACCCGCTTCAACCAGGGCGGTGCCTTCTTCGACGAGGAAAGCGCCCGCTATAAAAGCGCCGCCCTCTCTGCCGTGGAAAGTCTGCCCGCGGGAGCCGTCATAGAGGTAAACCTCGGCAGGCTGTTCAAGGGCGAGGGGGGAATGTATCCCTCCGCCCGGCTTACGCGCGAAATGCTTTCGGCGGGGTGCCGCTTTATGCTCTCGTCCGACGCTCACTGCACGGGGGCTCTGGGTTTCGGCTTCGACGAAGCGTGCGCCGCCCTCAAAAAGCTGGGCGTAAAGTCGTTGGTGCGGTATAAGGGAACTTCGCTCGAAGAGGTAGAGCTTTAACCGCGGCCGCGCAGTAAAACATATAAAGTAAACTTTTCATAATCAGGTACGCCCGCGCGCGCTTATATCAAAAAGCGCGCGCGGGCGTTTTTTACGCTTTGCGATAACATAAGTGTTTGTGTGTACTTATAAATTATAGAAAGACTATCTCAATTTTTGTCATTTCGAGCGTAGTCGAGAAATCTCAATACAACAAGAAAGATTTGCAAGAGATTTCTCCGTGCGCTCATTGCTTTTCGCTTAGTCGAAATGACGCTTCCGCAGGACTTCAAAAATCAGTCTGGCAAAAATCTTGCCGCGGCGGCGCAGGCGGTGTGATTGCAATGTTTTATTTGCATAATTTCGCGCACTCCGACGGCTAACCGCAATTTTTTACAAGTTTTTTACAATTAAACTTTTAAAATCTGCGTTTTTATCTGCACAAATAAAAAATTTGTGGTATAATGTCTGTGTCCATAAATAAATAAAAATTTATCGGTAAGCGCGCGGGTGCGCGCACGGAGAAAGAAATGAGGATTGGCATACTTACGAGCGGGGGCGACTGCCCCGGGCTCAACGCTGTGTTGCGCGGGTTCTGCAAATACGCCTTCAACGAGATAAAGGACGTCGAAATTTACGGCTTCCTCGAAGGCTATGCGGGGCTTATGTACAAAAATTACCGCCGTCTTACCCCTGCCGACGTCGAAAATATACTCGACCTCGGCGGCACAATACTCGGCACATCCCGCCAGCCGTTCAAGCTGATGACGGTCAAGGAGGGCGACGAGCCCACCAGATTGCAGATGATGGTGGAAAACTACAAAAAATTGAAGCTCGACTGCCTTGTAACGCTGGGCGGGGCGGGCACGCACAAGACGGCTTCCCTTCTCTCGGTCGAGGGGTGTAACGTAATTGGCCTCCCCAAGACGATTGATAACGATATCTACGGCACCGACGTAACGTTCGGCTTCCATACGGCGGTGGATATAGCGGCGGGCGCCATAAAGCGCATACGCACCACGGCCGAAAGTCACAGCCGCGTGTTCTTCGTGGAGGTGATGGGCAACAAGGTGGGCTGGCTGACGCTCTATTCGGGCATAGCCGCGGGCGCCGATGCCATACTCATTCCCGAAATCGCCTACGACGAAGATAAACTTGCAAAGTTCGTAACCGATAAAAAGGCGGCGGGCGCGCGCTCGATTGTAGTCGCCGTTGCCGAGGGCGCTTCCAGCACCCGCGAGGCGGCAATGAGCAAGAAGGAAAAGCGCGACTATCTTGCCTCGTGCGGAGGGGCAACCGTTGCCGAACGGCTTGCGGCAGTCATTTCGCAAAAGACGGGTATGCAGTGCCGCGCCACCGTGCTCGGCCACATTCAGCGCGGGGGCGAGCCGTGCGCGTACGATAAATTCATATCTACCGAAATAGGCGCCTTCGGCGCGCACCTTGCAAAGGTGGGCAGGTACGGCATCACGGTATGTATCCGCAACAACAAGCTGGGCTTCAATATGCTCGTGGATATAGCGGGCAAGGCAAAGCGCGTGGCTGCCGACGGGCAGTTGGTGTTGCTCTCTAAGGATATGGGGATATATTTCGGGGATTGAAAGGGCTCACGAAAATTTTCGCACTCGGCCAGGGCGAAAATTTTGTGAACATATTTGTGAACAGTTTAAAAAAGGATTATGTCGAAAACGGCAAGGTTGAATTTAGTTCGACCGTTAAGCCGTTTTACGACCGCAATATAAAAACTCACGAAATTTGTTTTGCCGCAGGCAAAAGAAATTTCGTGAATAAAAGTATTAACGTTTCAAGCAGGGTTTCCCTGCGCAGAAAGCCCCAATTTGCGCATACCTGCGCCTTAGCAGGGTGAATTTGCGCAATTATTATATAATATGAGGGCACTCAATATTGCGCAAAGAGGGGCTGGCCCCTCAAACTCACGGAAAATTTAACTTTCGGCCAAAGTTAAATTTTCGTGAACATAATTGTGAAAGTTTTATCGGAGGAAAAAAAGGATGTATGCAGTTATAGACATAAGCTCCACAAGCATTTC
>ERZ1643246.1413-NODE-1413-length-26236-cov-9.601581_pt1 | contig 26236 bp, 27 predicted proteins | sample MGYA00579265_ERZ1643246 | MGnify/ENA primary metagenome ERZ1643246 (study PRJEB29033, sample SAMEA4952261) | chicken gut metagenome | biome: Broiler Chicken; feature: Gastrointestinal Tract; material: Caecum | place: Ireland | collected 2018 | study: Broiler...
TGACTATCCCTCCTTAAAGTTGTGATTCCTACATAAATAAAAAAAACCAGTCTATAAAACTACAGACTGATTCCTAAGAAAAATTAAAAAACTTGATTTCATTATATATTACAAAAAAATACATGTCAATATATGGAACTGAAAATGGATGACTATATGCAATGTTCATCTGGATATTAAAAATACTTTGAAAATAATTTTTTCAAAGTTGTATTATAGAAAATAGAAATGGTACCATTTTAAAGATATATGCATTTAGTATTAAAATATCTTGAATTTATATGATGATAAAGTTATGATATTAGTGTTATTTTAAATGTTCGTTTAAAATAGTACTGATTTGTTTTTACATTTCTATATAGAAGGTGATTAAAATGAAAGTATATGGATATTGTAGAATTTCCACAGGAAAACAAAATATAGAACGTCAAATAAGAAATATTAAAACTGAGTATCCAGAAGCATTTATAGTAGAAGAAGTTTATACTGGAACGAAGATATCTGGCAGAGAGATGTGGCAAAAACTGATGAAGTATGTACAAAAAGGAGATAAAATTGTTTTTGATTCTGTGAGCCGTATGTCTAGGGATGCCAAAGAAGGATTTGCTTCCTATGAGGAATTATTTTGCAGAGGTATTGATATTGTATTTTTGAAAGAGCCGCATATCAACACCAGTGTTTATAAAAAAGCCATACAAACAGGGATTACTATGACAGGAACCAATGTAGACTTTATATTGGATGGTGTGAATAAGTATCTTATGGCATTGGCAGAGGAACAAATTAAACTTGCCTTTGAACAAGCGGAAAAAGAAGTGCGTGATTTGCACCAAAGAACAGTAGAGGGAATTGAAATAGCCAGGCTAAATGGAAAACAGATTGGACGTGCTAAGGGTACAAAAATAGAATATGAAAGTACAAAACGAAAAAAACAGGATATTTATAAATACTCTGCAGATTTTAATGGAACGCTGCGTGACAAAGAAGTGATTAAATTACTTGGGATTTGCAGGAATTCTTATTATAAATATAAACGAGAGATAAAAAATGAATTGAAATGGAAGAAGGAATCATGTATGTCTGTCTTGTAAGCAAAAAAGTATACTATGATGAATGAAATATAATTATGATAATTTATATAAATATGATTTTAAAACCGATAAAATAAAACAAGGAACATAAAATTTTAAGTGAATATGTATAAAGATAGAGTTATGTAGCCAACAAAATCAAAAAAGTTCCTTTTTGGAGCTTTTTTGATTAGGAAAAACTAAAAGTAGATTATTTTTTTACTTTGAAAATAAAATTTTCAAAGTAAGAAAAATTATTTTCTTGTATATAATATACCAAGAGAAACAGATAATGAATTGGTAAATAGAAAAATGTAGAAAAAATAAAAATCACTCATAAAAATATGGAAATAGATAAATAGCATATATACATTTTCATATTTTTATGTCGTTATTTGATAAGTGTTGTATTTTTAAGACAGCAAGGATTGGCTTGTTTAAGTTGAGATACTCCTGGCTTCGACAGAAATCAATGTGGACTTTACACAAGGTGTTATAAATAAGTATATTATGACAAATAGGAATTAAAAAAATAATATGATTTTTGGTGTAATAAATATGGAGTAAAGGATTCTCTTACAAAATGTAGGGAGAATCCTTTTTTCGTATCAATATGAGAAATTCTATGTAAAATTTAGTCGTGATAAGATGTTTTTTAATCATTTTTGCATGAAATGTCTTTTGTATGAAGTATATTAAACTCATTTATAGGTATAAGAAAAGAATAAGAGAATATAAAACATTCATTTTGATTGGTTTTTTATAAATATCATAAGATACTAAATTTTTAGTAGTTGCTTGTGAAAAATGAGCCAAAATACCACTTATAAGAGTTGTTTAAATCACTCATTTGCGAATGGTTTATATTTGATTGGTGTTGTGAAAAATGTTGAAAAATGAAAAAAATGCAATAAAGCGTGACAAAAATAGCCATATTTCAGATAATGTAGTATAGGAGAAAAACGGAATACAATATAAAATTTTAATCCATGCAATGAAAAGTAAATGATAACAGGTTTTTATCATCTCACTACGTTGTGAATTGGGTTTGAAAATAAAAATGTTACTATAGACAGAAATGATATCATCACAGTAACGTGTTGATATAGATACAATAGTATATTTATTGATTAGAAAGGGGGTTTTTATATGGGCATTAGATGAACTATGGAAGGGGCAGAAGCTATCAGCTTGGATGAACACAGCATTGAAACCTGTAAGATACACCGAAGGATTCCAATACAATTTTAACAGATGTGGGAAACACAATGATATGAACAGCCAGAATTTTGACAGCAGTGGATGGGGATACAGCAGACGATACCATGAAAATTGCAAAATGGTTTGTTGTAAGAGGGGAAAGCTCCCACAGTTACAGAAAAGCAACAGTAGAAATTGTGTCTGCAAATCAGATTGTGAGAAAAGTACATTTCCCCAATGCCTTTGTGGCAGATTATCAGGAAGACTACGGCCATACAGAGGGAATTGGCGAATTTACACTGGTTATCAGACAGAAAAAAGGGATAAATTTGAAATGACAATTATGGATGGAGGCTATGCTTTCTGAGGCATAAAATGGAGGAATAGAGGCTCTCCTCAGCATAAAAAAAGGAATTGAGAAGAGAAAAGAAATGTAAAGTAGTATTATAAAAGTATTTTAAAAAGTTTGAGTATGTAAGTGATGATACTGTAAAATCTATAAAACGAAAAAAAGCCTATGCACATATTTTGGGAAAAGGGCGTTTTAGATAGAGAAAAGCAGGTAAATCCCTTTGCCAATAGGCAGTTTTGGGGAGAAGCCTGCTATTTTTTTAAAAACCATGTAATTGCCAAAAGAAAGAGAAAAGAAATGACAGGTTTTGCTTTTCTCATTGTAAAAGCGGCATAAAGCAGATATGGATTTCATATGTGTGACATTTGAGGAGAATGTGACAGAAATGAAATTGCAGTATAAACGGAAGAAATGATAGGAGTGGGGGGATAGCTATGGCACAAAAGGAAATACCTATTTTTATTATGACCTATGAGAAGGATACGTTTCGTATTGAAAATCCAGACGTCACCATTGAAAAAAGAATCAATGAGCATACAAAGGCAACGCTGTCTGCTGTTGTAAGCCAAGACCAGTTTGATTTTTTTTCATTGTACACAGGAGCGAAAACAAATGTCAGCTTTACTTATGTGACGGAGGAAAAGGAAGAACTGCTTTTGTTTGTGGGAATTGTAACAGAGGTGCAGACAAAAACAGAGGGGATTGGTGCCAATGCAGTATATTATCTGTATTTAGAGGCATTGTCTTATTCTTATATTATGGATATTCAATATAAAAACAGGTCTTTTCAAAATATTGATATGACTTATGAAGCGTTGTTAAATATTGTTGTAAAAGAGGAAGGCTATGATGGAGATTTTATCAATGCCATAGGGGCAGATGCCACACTGGATTGCTTTACACTCCAATACCGGGAAACAGACTGGGCATTTTTGAAAAGACTGGCAAGCCGTTTTCATATGCCTTTGGTGGCAGATGACAAAGCCCCTGTGCCAAGAATACGCTTTGGCATTTCATTTTATGGAGAAGTGGCAGAATTTAAAAATTATAATTACAGGGCAATTAGAAGCCTTGCAAAATACAGAGCAATTTCTCAAAACCATGAATCCAATTATTTGGAAACAGATACATTGTTCTATGAAATTTATACAGAAAATGATAAAACAGCTTATGAAATAGGAGATACTGTGCGGTTTCGGGAGGTATTGTTTCAAATCTATGCCGTGGATACATTTATAAAAGACCATATTTTATGTCACACTTATGTGTTATCCTCTAAAAACAGCTTTTATCAGCCCGGTCTGTTTAATGAAAATGTGGTGGGCTTATCACTGAAAGGCAAAGTGTTGGAGGTGGCCAAAAACCAGTTAAGAGTACATCTTGACATTGACCAGGAGCAGCCGCCCAATCCCTATTGGTTTACCTATGCCACACTGTATTCCACATGGTACTGTATGCCAGAGGTGGGGGATTATGTGAACACCTATTTTCCTACAAACAATGAAGGGGAGGGCATTGTCATCAATTCCATCAAACAGACGCCCTCAGCAGGCTTTGCCAGAGAGCGGGCAGCGGCGGCACAAAGCAGTGCAGGGGAGCAGACGGCAAGTGCGGCAAATCAGCCTGTGGATTTTGAAACAATGGCAGGAGATGAAAAAGTGAAAATGCTTGTAACAGAGCAGGGAAAAATGGTTGTATTGGACGATAGAAACGGCGTTGTGACAATACTGTGCAATCAAGGAACTTACATTACATTAAGTGATGGCGGCGGCATTTCTATTGTGACAAGCAATGATGTTGCCATCAATGGACAACAAAATATTTCTATGACGGCAAAAGAAAAAATTTATATACAAGCAGAAACAGAAATTAAATTAGAGTCTGGAAGCTCTAATATTGTATTGGAGCCATCAAAAATAACAGGAGAAGCAACAGATATCCACTTAAATACATAAGGAGGGATGATTATGTTGAAAACAGGTGCAAAAAATGCAGAGGCTGTCCAAAAAGGTATGGCTGCTATGCTGGCATCGGGGACTATGTCAATAAAATCCGATGTGGTGATGGAGGCCATGGTAAAAGCAGGACTGGAGGAATCCAAAAGAGGAACAACACAAAACTACATCAATAAATTGGTACAGCAACACAACAAAGCAAGGCAGGGATTTATGTGACAAGAGCAGAAGCATTGGAAATTTATATCAAAACAGATGTGAAAAAATATTGCAAATTATATGAAGAAAGAATTATGAAGGAAATAGACTGTTCCTTTACACAGATTGTAAATGACTTGGCAGAACAATTAAAAATATTTTTTGAAAAAATTGCAGAAAAACAGATGCCTGTTGGATATATACAATTTTCATTTTTGCTCTCTGGAATGAAATTTGGAAAGCTATGGATATTAGCAGAGGCATTTCCAAAGCAATGGTATTTGGGAGAATGTATTTATAAAATGAATTTTTCCATGCCTTGGCTAGAAAAAGAATTAAACGAATTGTACAGCGTATTAAAAGAAAGAAGCAAGCGTTTTTTTCATAAAGTGGATATGGAAGAAGTAGAAAAAATTATGCTGACAGAATGGAAATTTTATCAAAATATTGAGGACGGCATTTTAAGATATGCCATAGAATCTTTTTTGAATACAGATATCATAAAAAGTGTTGAAAAAGAAAAGGATGTTTATATCCTATCGGGAGAATACAGAGGAGAATTTGATTATGTATACATATACAATGAAGATTCCGAAAGAATGAGGGAGCTGTTTTATGAGTTACTTTCTAATCAAACAATATAGCAGCACACATAATGCCATAGATGTAAATGTAAGCTTTTTAGAAAGAAAGAGGATTTGGAATGAGGAAAAGCCTTTGTTTGTACCAATAGAAAATGGGAAAGAAAAAATATGCTTACCATTTATGGACTGTGGCGTTTGTGTCATATCGGAAAAAGTAAAAAAAATATTTGAAACATATCAAAATGGCATTGTAACCCGTCCTATTGTTTTAGCCAATATGCAATCTAAAACAACAGAAATATTTTATTGCATAAAAACAAAAGAACTGGATTGCTTGGGAGGAAATACTGTTTATGGAAATGGGACTGTGGAGGAAATTTGTTTGGATACAAAAAAGATTGGATATGAAAAAGTATTTCAAATAAAGAATATTCCGTACAGACATATTGTGGTGGATTTGGAGGTGCTTGAAAAATTAATGCGAAAAAACATCATAGGGTATGATGTGTTTTTATTGAAAACAGAAGGAAGTGAGGAAATATGGGAGAGGAATATGTTGTAGACGGAGCAAAGCTAAATTGTGAATTTGGTTCAAAATTATCAAGGCTAGTGGTGCCAAAGCATAGGCATATTAAAGTAAATGGAAAGCTTTTGGCAAACAAATCAGATGTGAATTTAGGACAAAACTGTATTTTATCATTTGGAAATTGCTCTTGCAGTAGCAGCAGCAATTATACATTTATAGAAGATGCCAGTGAAGAAGATATATCCATTATACCATATGGAAGGACAATAGAACATAAGCATCAGAGGATGCTGGCAGCAGATGTGACAGCCTGTTCTCCTGATGTTGTGATACCATGGCTGTCAGCAAAGGAAGATGTGTTTGCAGCAGATATAGACGCAGTATTAAAAAGCAGTTGGACCATATGCAATAGGGGTGGATATATTACCATTGTCACTTCAGGACAGGAAGAAGAAAGCTTGGAGTCTGTGCTGGATGCTATGAATGAATTGTATCAATATATTGAAAAATATTTAGGAAAAAACACAGCAATAGGTGAAATAAATAAATTATTTTTCAATACAGTACAGTGGAACGGATATCATAACCTAGGGTGGTATTTGACCTGTGATAAACAAACAATGGAGTTTTATGAACATTTAAGACAAGAACGCCCTGATTTAGCAAACTATTTTGAACGGGAAATAGATATAGAAGACCCATTAACAGGTGAAACCGTAGATTTAACATATGTAGTGGGTATGTTAAGTATGAGCAGAGAATTTTATAAAGTGGAACAAACTACTACCATTAATCCTGTATATCAACTAAAGGAAAAAGAATTAGATACAAAAAGATATTTTTATAACATGGAGGTTGCTTTAAAAAATCCTAATCACACTCCAATGGCGGACGCTCAGTTTCATGCATATACAGACGCATATTTTATTGAAAAGGAATTTGGAAATAAAAATTTAACCATCATTGAAAAGCTGGAGGAATATTATAAGCCTGATGGCATTTTAAATGAAAAGGGGCGTTATAAGCGGCTGTATGAAGAAAATCCCGATGTTTTTCAATTACAATTTGAAAAACACACAGAATTGTTTGGATATTTGCCCCAAATAGTAGATGCTATGGGATTTTATGATTATAAACCTATGAAAAAGACAGAGGACTATGATTATAATATTGGAGTGACAGGTCAGCAATGGGTTATTGATGCATTAAAAATAAAATTAGAAAAAGAAGAAGGGATGGAGAAATGATGTTGTATGTAAATATATTCTGAAAGGGGAGATATGGATATGCTTCTCTATGAAAAAACAGGGTGTTATGAAACACTGCAGTTAGAAATATTTGGTGGATATTATACACTGGAGGATATTTATATACACCAAAAAATAAATGAGCATACCATAATGCGACTGACGGCTGTTGTATCAGAAGAATCGGCTATGATATATGAGCAGGAATTGCTGTCAAACCGAGGCTTGCGGCTGATACAAAAGCAGGGAGAGGAAGAACTGGTTCTTTTTGGTGGCATGATACAAAACCTCATTGTAGAGCGGAAAAATGGCATTTATTATATCCACGTTGAGGGGGCTAGTTTCACAAAATATATTGATATACGGAAGGAAAACGTATCTTATCAAAATGAGAACAGTACATATAAAGAAGTGATAGACAAGGCTCTGGAAAAGTATCATTTTTCTGGCATTCCCTATCTTTGGACAGAAAAAAGCCGTTTCAATCCTGTAAATAGATTTTTGCTTCAGTTCAAAGAAACAGACTGGGAATTTATAAAAAGGGTTGCCTCCATAGAGCATTTGGGGTTGATTCCTGATATGACGGGAAGGCATACACAGTTTTTTATTGGCTTGCCAAAGGGGCGGGAGGAAAGAGCAGTACCGCCCTGTAAGCACACCGTTCAAAGGCATTTACAAAAAGCAGAAAAGGAAGTAAGAAACGGCAGTGTAGGAAAGGACATTTATCCAGGGGATTATTTACAATATATATTGCATGATATTACAGCCCATTATGAGTTGGGAGATGTAGTCCGTTTTCAAGATGTATCCTATATTGTTGTGGAAAAAACAAGTACATTGAAAAAGGAAGAAGGTATTTTGTGGAATACCTATGTGGTACAGCAAAAGAAAGGCATTTCCTTCCCAAGATTATATAACAATGCTTTGAGAGGCAACAGTTTGACGGGAACAGTCATTGATGTGAAGCGGAATTTTACAAAGCTGCATTTGCACATTGACAAGCAACAGCAGGAGGTGGCAACAGCCTGCTGGTTTCCCCAGCCTCAATATTTTACGGCAGGCAGTGACAGCGGTTTTTGCATCATGCCGGAAAGAGGCGATATGATGCGACTGCACTTTCCCACAAAAGATGAAGCAGAGCATTATATTATCTGCTCCGACAATGGCGATTTTGATAAACTGCTATTTTCTATCAATACATCAAAGGGCGGAAAAGAGCCAGAAAAAACAGCAAAGGCCTCCAACAGCAACGCCCCCTATGAGAAATATTTGACAACGCCAGAGGGAAAGGGTATGCTTTTAAACGATAGTGTTGTGAAATACCATACCACAGGGGATATCTCTACAATACAAATGGAGGACGGCAAGGGCATTGTCATCAGCAGTGAAGGCAATATAGAAATGCTTTCCAACAATATATATCTAAATTATGGCTACACAGAAAGCGGACCTATGCCAGCAAAAAGTGAAAAGGTAAATTTATGGGCAGGTAAAAAAATAGAAATCACCTGTGGCAGCAGTTCTATTATAATAGATGGGGAGGGGAAAAGACAAGACTGGAAGGCATTGGATATTTATTTGAGAAGTCCTTTAAATAAGCCGGTTGCCATGCTGACAAATGATGCCTGTGACATGCTGCTGTCGGCTTTGGAGGAAAGCAGACAAGCAGAGATACCAAGATTTACACCAGATGGCATTAAAATAACAAACGACAATAAATATCAAACGGCTATACTGGAATATTTGGAAAGCTGGTATGATGAGAATTGGCGACCCATGCAGCAACTGCTGAAAGACAAAGAAAATTTTATAAATGTGCTGAAAATAAATCATCCTGAGCTATATGAAAAACTGCTGAATGAAAATCCTGATTTTTATGAAGAACTATGTGATATCTATTCTGTGGAAAGACCTGCGGAAAGAAGACTGCAGGGTCCTGGAAAGCTTTACAGCGATGTTTTAGGCTATGAAAAGCCTCAAAAACTGAAGGATTTGGAGGCTTTAGCAGAAGTGCGTGAATGGACAAAAACATATTATGGTTTGTCAGAAATGGAATGGAGAACAGGCACATTAGATGGGGCTACCACAACACTGGGGCAATTGGCCAGCTTAGTAATGCTAGCATATACAGCATATTCCATAGTCACTTCTACTGCCTCCAGTGTAAACACCTATTCTTCTGTAAATCAAATGCAAAAAACAGTGACGACAGGAAGAATGGCTGTATCCAAAAGCGGTGATATTGGGTACATAATGCAAAGGCCAAAAACATGGCTTAGCCCCGCTAGAAACAATATGGTGGTATATACTTCTACAAATGAAATAGTTGCTTATATTGAAAAAAGAAACGGACAAGCACAGCTTCTGTTGTTTACCAGTAAAGGAATGCTTACAAGGACAATAGATAAGCTTGTCATGACCTCTGGGGCAAATGCGGCAAGCCAAAGTGTTTTGAACCAGCAGGGGCTTCTAATGGGTGCAGCGGGGCAGAATTTGCTGACCAACACAAATTCCCCAGCATTGCCGCAAACAAACTTGTCGAGGCTTCCAATGCAAAGTGTAATGGTAAGACAGTCTATAGAAAGTATATTCAGAAGTACAGCATTGCCAGTGGTACAAGAGCAATTTGTAAAAGCTGTTATGGGAGAGGAATTTCCTTATTTTATATCCGTTCCTGGTACACAGCAAACAGTATTGCCAGTGCAGAATGTATTAGCTAATACAAATAGTGAAATTAAAATAAATAATCAGCCTACCATAGTAAAAGAAACAGATAAATTTGTTGATTATTTAAATCCAGCAGGAAAAACGATTCGTATCAGCAAACAACCAAATAAAACAATATTAGATTCGATATCAAGAAATTTAAACAATGAAAAAGATGGTAAAGATATTGAAGCAAAGGTTGCAGATTTTATCAATAAAAATACAAGTGAACAAGTAATTGGATTTGGAAATGTAGTTAGAGATCCTACTAATAATGGTACGATAGGTGATATTGACTGTGTAACTGAAAATATATTTATAGAGGTTAAAAAGTCAATAAGTTCAGTAAAAATGGAGCAGTTAGATAAATACATTGATATTACAAATGAAAAGTATATTAATGTTTATAACAAAAAAGTTATTTTATATATTGATGAAAAAATTGATTTGAAAAAAATCAATAATGAAAGGAAAGTAAAAGAAATAGAAAATAAATTGAAAGAAATCAAAGATAAAGGTGTAATAGTTGTAAATGGATTAGAAGAATTAGGAAAGGAGATACAATAATGGGTCTGTCAGGTGTTATATTGAAAAGAAAGGAAGATATCAATATTGAACAATTGATTGAAGATATTCTTACAGCAGCACATAGAGCTGGAGTGCCTATTATAATGAATGAAAAAGAATTCTCAAAAAAAGATGGAAGATTTAAATATGTTACTTTCAATCTTTTTGACGTTGAAAAAGATGAAGAAGATAATAATATGTTGATGTATTTATTTAATGTTTCTGAAGAAGATTATGAAGAAGAATTTGATTGGATTAGAAAAGAAGGAAAATTAATACATATAATAAATATGGAGAGATTTTCTTTATTCGAAAAAATGGTGTTAAATTTTGTTTATGAATATTTATGCATCAATCAAGATGATATATTTTGGGCTGAAGGAGATTTATTTTATGATTATAATGCAATAAAAACCATAAAAAACAGAAAGTTTGATGAAAGTTGGTGGTATAAACCAGTTACACCATAATGTTATACTATAATATTAGTATAAAAGGCTGAGGCGGCAAGAGCCGCTCAGCCTTTTATCTGTATGGATTTTTAAGTATAATAGAAATAAAAAAGAGCTATGACCTCTGGGGCAAATGCGGCGAGCCAAGGTGTTTGAAACTAGCAGGGGTTACTAATGGGTGCAGCAGGGCGGAATTTGCTGACCAACACAAATTCCCCAGCATTGCCGCAAACAAACCCGTCGGGATTTCCAATGCAAAGTGTAATGGTAAGACAGTCTATAGAAAGTATATTCAGAAGTACAGCATTGCCAGTGGTACAAGAGCAATTTGTAAAAGCTGTTATGGGAGAGGAATTTCCTTATTTTATATCCGTTCCCAGCGCACAGCAAACAAGTGTATCGAACAGTTTTAAAGAATACAATAAGGAATTAGAAAGCAGACCATATATTCCATACACTGATGAAAGAAGACAATATATCATTCAGCCTGAGGATGGATATCAAGCATATTTAGAGAGACAATATATTGAAATTCGAGAGAAAGGGCTTGAGGATGTGCCTACAGTAGCTAAAAATACAGGTTTGACAGAAAAAGAAATCTTAGAAATGAAAGAACATCTGTTTTTGAAAACACATAATTTATCTGTAGAGGGAAGACCACATGAAGAGCTTTATTTTCAAGCCGATCCAGAGGTTGCATATATTTGGAAGGAAGCACAGCAAAGGGAATTAACAAAAGCTGAAAAAGACTGGTTTAAGGCTCTTGCCAAGCATGAATTAACAGAAAGTCAGTATATGACGCAGGAGGGATTGCCGTTAAACGATATATCTACATATAATAAAGAAAAACATGAATTCACGAAAAATATAGAAAAAAATGCACATGACAAAGCAAATGCAGCAGCACCGCAACCAGGTGATTTTCTAGAGTATGATTGGGGTTCAGATTTTATAAAATATTATGATAAAGACCCAAATAACTATTAATATAATGATTACAGAGGTGAATCAAAATGTATTTTGAAGAGGCAGTGAAAAGAATTAATAAAATTGATTGGAAATTATTTGGCAAAACAGTTTGCAGTGAAGAAGATTTAGAAATTCATGAGTTAGGTAGTAGATATCTAAAAAATATGGCACTCTTTTTTTATGAACAACACATCCCTCCTTACAATCCTTTAGTGATTAGCGCAGCAGAACTATTGGGCTATAAAGAAAAAGTGGATATAAAAGAGTGTTGTAATCCTATTATAGAAGAAATTTTGAAGGATAATTATTATCCTAAACGTATCATAGAATTTCATTTACAAATGGCAAAGCTAGTGGATATGGAGCCAAAATATGAGAAATATTTAAACATTTATGAACCAATGATTTGTTTGTTGGAATTAGGATTTGATTTTATATACAGAGAGGCAGGGTTGATGATACCTGAAGTTGGATATTATCCATTTTATAATTGGTATAAAGACTTTTTAGAGCTAATGGGCATTAAAGATGTGTAAGGTATAAGAGATGGAGGCTGAGGCGGCGAAAGCCGCTCAGCCTTTTATCTGTATGCTTTTAATATGAAGAGCTTTATTTTCAAGCTGATTCAGAGGTTGCATATATTTGGAAGACAGCACAACAAAGGGAATTGACAAAAGCTGAAAAAGACTGGTTTGAGGCTCTTGCCAAGCATGAATTAACAGAAAGTGAGTATATGAAAGAGGGATTGCCGTTAAAAGATATATCTACATATAATGAAAAAATAGATACATATGCTATAGATCCAGAAAAAAATGCACATGATAAAGCAAATACAACAGCAAGACAACCAGGAGATTTCCCAGAGAGTACTTCCGCTTCAGATTTTCTAAAATATTATGATAAAGACCCAAATAACTATTAATATAATGATTAAAGAGGTGAATAAAATGTATTTTAAAGAGGCAGTAAAAAGGATTAATAAAATTGATTGGGAATTATTTGATAAAACAGTTTATGATAGAAAAAATTCAGAAATTCCTATGCTAGGAGCTAAATATCTAAAAAGTATAGCACTTTTTTATCATGAACAGCATATTCCTCCTCGCAATCCACTATATACTAACGTAGCAGAATTATTAGACTATAAAGAAAAAGTGGATATAAAAGAGTGTTGTAATCCTACTATAGAAGTTGTATTAGAAAATTGTCATGTTCCTAAACACATGGTAGAATGTCATTTACAGATGGCAAAGCTAGTGGATATGGAGTCAAAATATGAGAGATATTTAAACATTTATGATCCAATGATTTGTTTGATGGAATTAGGATTTAATTTCGGACATAGAGAAGGAGGATTGATGGTATATGAAGTTGGATGTTATCCATTGAATAATTGGTATAATAGATTTTTGAAAAAATGTTTTGAAGATGCGTAAGGTATAGGAGATGGAGGCTGAGGCGGCGAAAGCCGCTCAGCCTTTTATCATATGCATTTTTAAGGTATAATAGAAATAAAAAAGGGTTATGACCTCTGGGGCAAATGCGGCAAACCAAAGTGTTTTGAACCAGCAGGGGCTTCTAATGGGTGCAGCAGGGCAGAATCTGCTGACCAACACAAATTCCCCCACATTGCCGCCAACAAACCCGTCGGGACTTCCAATGCAAAGTGTAATGGCAGGGCAGTCTATAGAAAATATATTCAGAAGTACAGCATTGCCAGTGGTGCAAGAGCAATTTGTAAAAGTTGTTATGGGAGAGGAATTTCCTTATTTTATATCCGTTCCCAGCGCACAGCAAACAAGTGTATCGAACAGTTTTAAAGAATACAATAAGGAATTAGAAAGCAGACCATATATTCCATACACTGATGAAAGAAGACAATATATCATTCAGCCTGAGGATGGATATCAAGCATATTTAGAGAGACAATATATTGAAATTCGAGAGAAAGGGCTTGAGGATGTGCCTACAGTAGCTAAAAATACAGGTTTGACAGAAAAAGAAATCTTAGAAATGAAAGAACATCTGTTTTTGAAAACACATAATTTATCTGTAGAGGGAAGACCACATGAAGAGCTTTATTTTCAAGCCGATCCAGAGGTTGCATATATTTGGAAGGAAGCACAACAAAGGGAATTAACAGAGGCTGAAAAAGACTGGTTTGAGGCTCTTGCCAAGCATGAATTAACAGAAAGTGAGTATATGAAAGAGGGATTGCCGTTAAAAGATATATCTACATATAATGAAGAAAAACGTAAATTTATGGACGATCCAGAAAAAAATGCACATGATAAAGCAAATGCAACAGCACCACAACCAGGTGATCTTGAAGGCTGTCCTGCGTTTTCAGATTTTCTAAAATATTATGATAAAGACCCAAATAACTACTAAATATAACTTAAAGAGGTGAATAAAATGTATTTTGAAGAGGCAATGAAAAGAATTAATAAAATTGACTGGAATTTATTTGGTAAAACAGTTTATAATAAAAAAAATTTAGAAATGGTTGATCCAGGTAGTGAATATTTAAAAAAAATAGCACTTTTTTTTCATGAGCAATGTATTCCTCCACGTAATCCTTTATTTACTAATGTAGCGGAGTTATTGGGTTATGAAGAAAAAGTGGATATAAAAGAGTGTTGCAATCCTATTATGGAAGATGTACTAAAAAATTCTTATATTCCAAAACATATGATAGAATGTCATTTACAAATGGCAAAGCTAGTGGATATGGAGCCAAAATATGAGAGATATTTAAACATTTATGATCCAATGATTTGTTTGATGGAATTAGGATTTAATTTTTCATATAGAGAAGGGGGATTTATGGTATATGGAGACGGATTTTATCCATTAAATAATTGGTATAAAGGATTTTTAGAGCTAATGGGCATTAAAGATGTGTAAGGTATAGGAGATGGAGGCTGAGGCGGCGAAAGCCGCTCAGCCTTTTCGATTTTTATACCTCTATTAGGCAGGAATGAGAAAAAATCTTTCTAGCTGTTCTTTCTGGAAGGTCTTTTTATATTTTTAGTAGTAATAAATGTTATAGAATCATTGTGGATTTGAAGAAGTTTTTGGAATAAAAATGAAAGTATAAATGGACAAAAGCATTATTTTATGGTATTTTTAGTACATAAAATTTGTAATTTGTGCAGAGGTATTTTTCCTCGGGTATGGGTATCATATCAGTCATACGCAGTTCAGTTTGTAGAGATAGAGTCAATTTATTTTGTGTATTTTTAAGCAGCAAAATAGTTGGCTCTTTTTTATTTTACAGCCGATATTGCAAAAAAATGGCTGGTGTAAATGTGGAAAAAGGCAATTTGCTTTCTTTGACAGGAGATTTAGATGTTGAGGAATATACAAGAAAGAATGGAAGTAAAACAAAAATTGTAAAGGTAACCATATTGTACCAAAACTATAGCTTGATTGGTGCAAAAAAAGAAAACGAAGAGAAATTCGCTTCATCTCAAGAATGTTATTTTTCAGAGTATAATGATTATGGAATTCTTTTTTATTTAAAAAAGAGAGTAGGTATTGCATCAGTAAAAAAGAAATGGCAAAAAGAAAATACATATATCAAAATGGTAAAACCAATACTGCTTGCTATGGGTAAAGCAAGGAAAATAATATATAAATTTGCAGAATATTTTGGGTTATATATACGACGGATTGAAAAATGAATCAACTATTATAATCGAAAATAAGCTCACTTTGTTGCCAAAACTTTTATCAAATTACTGAGGGTATCTTAGATAATATGCAACATCACCAGCATTAGAGAAAGTTGTGAGGACACAGATAGAATATAATGACTAAAAAAATAGTTGACTAGAAAGTAAGATTGACTTATTATAAATGTAGATATAGGAAATGAGTATTAAGAAATTGTTTGTATTTTAAGAATAAAAAGGAGAATGTAAATATTATGGCAGGAAAATATGGATTGTCAGAGTTAGAATTTGAATTGATGGATTATATTTGGGAACATGAAAATGGTGTTTATTTTAAGGATTTAGTGGAATATTTTATAGAAAAAGGGGGGAAAGCATGGAAAAGACCTTCTCTTAGAACTTTTTTATTGAGATTGCAGGAAAAAGGCTTTTTGCAAATTGACCAAAGTAGTAAGAGAAGTTATATTTACATGGCAACAGAAACAAAAAAAGAATATATTCAAAGATGGACACAAAATCTTTTGGCAGAAGCCTATGGTGACTCTATTGGAAATTTTATTTGTGCATTAAATGGCGGAGAAGGATTAAGTCAAAAGGATATAGAGGAATTGAAAAAAATAATAGATGAGTAAGGTGTTCCACTAATGATTGAAAGTAAATTGTTTGCAATGACTATAATAGGAAGTATGATATTTTTATTCTGGTATATTTTTTCAAAAAAGACAGAGATATCTTATGAATTAAAAAGAAAGTTTTTAATTATTGTAACAATTTCATTTTTAATACCTTTTCCGATTTGGAAAAATAATTATTTATATGTTTTATATCAATTATTTGGTTATGAAAGAATTCATACAAAAGAAATTGTTGAAGTAAAGCATATGATTTATAGAACATCGGATGGGAAATTGTACAATTTAGGAGTGGAACAATATATACTTATGACATTGTTTTGTATTTGGTTGATGGTTGTCATAGTATTATTATTAAAACAGATAAAAAGGTATAGAAAATTATGTTTGTTATGGCAAAATGCTGTTTTTGAACCTATTTCAGAAATAGAAAAAAACATAGTAGAAGAAGAAAGAAAACGACAGAAGATAAAAAGAAATATTTATGCCAAAAAAATATATGGTATTAAAAGTCCTATGACAATCGGGTTTTTTAAGCCTACTATATTTTTACCTATGGTGGAAATGAAACAAGAGGATATATTGCTTATCGTAAGGCATGAAATGATACATATAAAGAAAAAAGACTATATTTTAAAAATAATAGGAATCAGCGTGGCAATCATGCACTGGTTTAACCCATTATCTTATATTTTAATAAAACAAATTAATAAAATTTGTGAATTTCATTGTGATGAGCAAGTCATATTAACACTTAATGATGAAAAAGATAGAAAAAGATATAGTTATTTAGTTTTATATTCCTCACAAAAAGAAAATAATACAACATCATTGTTTTTGCCAGTCAATTATTTTGGAAGTAATGAAAAAAAAAGAATGAATGAGAGGTTAGAAAAGATGAAAAAAGCAAAAAAAAGAACAAAATGGCAAGTAGTAACAACCATTGGTGTAATAACAATGTCTATGATGGTATCTTCTGTAGGAGTTTTGGCTTATCAAGAAGCTCCTGTTATGAATGTAGAAGTGTATGAACCTTTGGAAGAAGGTGTACAGACGTATAAAATGCCAGAAGGAATGCAGCTACCAGGTACTCCTATGCTACCAGAATTTCAATTAGTAGAGGGATACGAAAACTATATTATATACGAAGATGGGACTGTAAAACCCGTTTATGACAATAAAACTATAAAAAGTGGGTGCAGCCATACTTATAAAAATATTACATATACTGAACATAAAAAAAATGGAAGTGGCTGTGTGGTAACAGTTTATTCTGCGCAAGAGTGTAGCCGATGTGGAAATGTAAAAAATAAAGAAAAACAATATAGTACTACATATGAAAAATGTCCTCATTAAAACATAAAAATATTTTGTAGAAAAATGTTTGTATTTTATTAAAGAGCATGATATTATAATGTATATAAGTAAAACTTACTTATATACATTTTTTTTATATAGAATGGTTATTATAAAAAATGATTGATGGGATGGCATAGTATATTGACAGATAAAGAGATTATTAAAAAATTGTTTTATATATTAAAACCGTACAAGAAAGATATGATTATTATATTCATTTGTTTATTAATATCAATTCTATTCAATTTATGTCTTCCTATTTTAAATAAAGATATTATGGACAAAGGTTTTATGAATCAAGATTTTAAATTATTACTTATTCTAGTAATGGTTATGACAATCTTGAAATTATTAAATAATATTTTGGAGTTTTATAAAGAAAAAAAGAGAATATATATAGCTGCTAATATAAAGTATAGATTGTCTAAAAAAGCATTTGAACATATGTTAAAAGTTAAACTAGATAAAATAAATTCTACAAATATTGGAGAATTTATGAACAATATGGAAGTAGATATAATGAATATATCTAATATCATGGATAGTTCAATGTTTTTTATGATTACTCAAATTTTTAGTATCTTGGGAAGTCTAATAGGTCTTTTTATTTTAAGTCCTACTTTAACAATATTCGTTTTATTATTTATTCCATTAAAATACAAAATTGTCAAAAGAGTTTCTGAGCATAAAAGTGATATTACGAATCACTTTATAGAAGTACAAAGTGAATATGCGAAATGGTTATATGATACGCTTTCTGGACTAGAAGAAATCAGATTGTTTCATATTGAGCATTATAAAAAAAAACAGTTTGAGAATAAACAATCGAAAATAATAACGGATCAGTTAAAGTTAGGAAAATTAGAGCAATTTAATGTATCGGTAGATACTATACTGATTGATAGCTTAATAACAATTCTTTACATTGTAGGCGCTAATTTAGTATTTCATATGAAATTATCAGTTGGTAGTATATTTGCTTTTATAACATATACAACATATGTTACAACGCCTATTTCATCGATATTAGATATACGATGTTATTTATCTGGTATAATACCATCTGCAAAGCGTTTTTATAAATTTTTAAGTTGGGAAGAAGAAGAAAGCGGACAAAATCATATCTGTGATGTAAACGAGATTACATTTGAAAACTTAGGGTTTAGATATGATGAAAATAGTAATTTTGTATTATCAAATATATTTTTTAAGATACCTCAAAATGGTAAGTTAGCATTAATTGGTATGAATGGTTCAGGAAAAACTACATTAGTTCAATTACTATTAAGATTTTATAAGCCTACAAATGGAAGTATAAAATTGAATGGAAAGGATATTCAATCTTATGATCTTATAGAATATAGGAATTTATTTTCAGTAGTGAGCCAAGAAATTTATTTATTTGATGATAGTATCTATAATAATATTTGTTTATATAAAGATATTCAAAATGAAACATATGAAATGGCTATAAAAGATAGTGGATTACAGGAGGTAATAGATTTAAAAGGTTCTGATTATATCATCGGTACAAATGGTGAGTATTTATCTGGAGGACAAAAACAAAGATTAGCTTTAGCAAGAGCCTAGCAGTAGAAATTATGGGGATTTTTTTGGAATGACACCTATACCAGATTTTATGTTTCAAACAAAATATACTGAAGATGAAAAGATTGTACTTTTTAATCAATTTGTAAAAAAGCAGGAAAGGAAACAAAAACCTGATGTAATTATAATTGGAGTTCCAGGTGGCATTATACCAATATCGAAGAAATTTCACAATAGATTTGGTATGATGGCGTACGAGATAGCACAAGCAGTTTCACCAGATACAACAGTATTATGTACACATTTTAACTATTTCGACAAAATGTATTTTGAAAATATTTCTCCAACTATGAAGTATAAATACAATGCAGAGCCTGACTGTTTTTTAGTAAATAATACGGTTGTAGATTTCATAAATGATGACATACAAGGAGATTTATCGTTTATTGAAGTTGATTTTTCTAAAGTAGAGGCTGTTATAAAACAAGCATACAATAAAGATACTTTTATTTATTGTGATGATATATACTATAAAATAAAAAATACTTTGGAAGAATATGCTCAAGTAGATTCTATTTAGGAGAACTTTATATTATGGAAAAGGATATTATTAAAGATAAGGTTTTAAAATTATTTCAAAATAGATTAAATAAAGATTTTTCAGGAAAAGAAGAATTATTAGATGTCCCATTATTTGGATTAGAAATAGGTATCCATGCTTTTGAATTGGTATATATTTTCTTTGATATTGAAAGAGAATTTAATATTCATATTTCTGAAAAAGATATTCAAGAGGGTAAATTATCTACTATTAATACTATTATTAATATGATAGATAGTTATAAATTATAATATAAAAGAAAGGGTGATTTATTATGAATACTGGTATGGTGCAAAATTTAATTGGTGCCGGTAATAGTATCAAGATAGCTTCTGTTTCCATGAATGTGTATATGGAAGCACGCAATAAAGGTGATGAAGAAACCATGCAGCGGGCTTTAGGATATACTATGGAGCATATGGAGCAAGCAGAAAAGTATGGTGAAAAATTAGAAGAAGCTACAAAAGAAGACCAAAAAGAAGCAGCAAAAAAAGCAGAAAAAGAACAAGCAGAGGCTCTTGCAGAGAAAAAAGCAGAAAATCAAATGAAAAAAGAGCAAATGACTCAGCCATCGGCTTCCCAACCAGTAGATGAGGTACAGTTGAGTGAAGAAGCAAAACAGTACATTGAGCAACAAGTGGAATTAGCAGTGAAACCAGATGTTATAGCAGATGTACCTAAAGTATACTCAGAAGAGGGAGCGTTTCAATCAGTGGAATTCAATATTCCAGAATTTGACACAATCGCATGATGTTATAAGAAAAGGAGGAGATGTTTCATGGAGATTGCAAAATTGACATATCCCTCTTTGAAGGGTATAAAATTGAATGGGGGAACTTGCCTTAATAAAAGAATTTCTGAAGAAGAAAAAAATCAAATAGACAACGAAATGCCAAAACAACCAAAATATGATGTTCTGGAATTGAAGGAAACAGGAGAAAATCAAAAGCCATTATGTACCCAAGAAATAAAAATAGAGGGACCTCAGGAGTTTAGAAAAATTAGTTATGAAACAATGAAATCTTTTGATAATATGATACATAGTTCCATTGAATTAGCATCTAAAAAACATATTACAGGAGAAGAGCGCATTGGGTTTTTAAAAGAATGTGTCGTAAACTGGGCAAATGATAAAAAAGAAAATGATGAGGAAATGTTTGCAATGTATGTAAAATTTTCTAAATCAAAGATTGAAGAAGGAAAAGTTCATTTAACAGGTTTACCATCAGATTTCACAATGGAAGACTACCATTATTATGTAGATAAATGGGAAGGTATATGGGAACAGCAAAGGAATGAATGGAATGCATTTTTCAAAAGAAATCATACCACATGATGCTGTATTGTAATAAAAGTAGTTTTTTACTAATATGAAAGAAAAAAAGCTGGATATTGTCCAGCTTTTTCTAATAAATAATATATTTTGTAAAAAACATTACCCTGCTAGAGTAGACATTTTCACATCATTGATATTTAACTGAGTGTTTACTTCAATCAATCTGGCTTGTTTTTCTTTTAATTCATCCTCCTTTGGAAATGGTTTTTGTACTTCTGTTTTAGCGTTTTTCAGTTGCTCTTCTAAATATTTCAAATTTTGAGTAAAAAATTTCAGATGTTTTGAAAACTCAGATAATACGTTATTCATTCGCACTATTATTCCAATCGGAGATTCTCCAATTTCTATGGTGTGCGATATAGAACCTTGAAGAATTAAGTTGTAGCTGCTACAATTTCTTTCAATCTGTAAAGTAAATCCTAAATATTTTCCTATGGCAATAGGTTGAGAGAAATTATAGTTTTGTTTTATTAAATGACATAAATGTTGCAAAATAACTGATCCTGCAATCGTTCTGTCATCGTAAATTGTGCCAGCAATCTGAATAGAAAACTTAGATTGTTGTGCTATATTTTCTTGGTATGTTTGAATGTCTTTTTGATAACCAGAAATCTGTTTTTGAAGTTCTGCTATCTTTTTAGGGAAATATAAAGTGATTTCATCTTCCATATTATGCTTTTGTTGGATAAAATTGTTTTTGTAGGTTTTTAGCTTTGTAACTTGAAGTTCCAAATTCATTTTCTCTTGAATCAATGGATTATTTGTTGTAAGTGCTTTTATTTCTGCATAATTTAATACAACTTCGTCAATATCTTCAATCGATCGCACAGATGATTTATGAGTCATAATTTGACTGATTACCCGCTGTTTGTTTTCGAGTATCTGCCAGCAATAACTGTCAAATGTACCTTTTGTGGTGTAACGGAAAATCATTACTTTATCAAATAAATTACCTTGACGTAATATTCTTCCTTCACGCTGGTCGATATCTGAAGGCCGCCAGGGTACGTCTATATGATGTAACGCCACTAAGCGATTTTGGACATTTGTACCTGCACCCATTTTAGCTGTAGAACCAAGAAGAAAACGAACTTTACCCTTTCGTATTTTAGCGAAAAGTTGAATTTTCTTCAAATTGGTATTAGCATCATGAATAAAGGAAATCTCGTTTTCTGGTACTCCTGCAGAGATTAGTTTTTTCTTAATGTCATCATAGATATTGAATGAACTAGATTTTTTTGGTGTAGCCATATCGCAGAATATAAGCTGTGTGCCTTTTTGCAAAGCACTATCCTTCCAAATTTGAATTGCATTGCGTACACAAGCGTTTACTTTAGAATTTTTGTTTTCCTCATATTGTTCACAAATTAAACGTTGCTCAAGGGCGAGTTTTCTGCCATCATGGGTAATTTTCAACATATTGTCAATGTGACTGTCTATTTTGTTCCGTCGAATATGTTCCGCCCTTTTACCAAGTTCTTTTACCAGCTCCTGCTGTATTTTACTTGGCTCTAATACAACATTGATATATTCTGCTTTTGGTCTTGGAAGATTCAACATTTCTGCAGTCTGAATATCAGCACATTCACGAAACAATGACATTAATTCTGATAGATTATAGAATCGAGAAAATCTTGTTTTAGGCTGATATTTTGTACCTTCTGGTGCTAATTCAATCACAGTTTTTATTTCACCAAAGTTAGCAGCCCATGCATCAAAAAAACCTAATCTAAGGTTGAGCAGTAGATTATACTGCAAATAACGCATATTTGTATACAACTCTGTCATGCTGTTACTGATGGGTGTTCCTGTGGCAAATGTAATTCCTTTATCCATTGTTATTTTGGATATATATTGACATTTCGCAAACATATCATATGATTTTTTCGCTTCTGCGGTGGAGATTCCAGCGATATTACGCATCTTTGTATATACAAACAATAGCGATAGGTAAGGTTTTGAAGTCATCTCCGCCTTTTCCCCCGCTTCACACCGAGCGTGCAACTTTCATCGCACTCGGCGTTCCATCAAACTAATTTACTACCCTCCATCGGAGTTCAACACTCTATGCCCTCACGGTACATATCGTGCCTACAAATTTCACATATTTTGTACTTCTGAATCTTCTTTAATACCTTTTCGTCTATATCTGGCGATATCGGTCCATTGTTGACCATTCGGTAACAGTCATTGCATAGCCATATGAGATTCTGCACTTTATTTACTTTTTCAAGTGGAAGTTCCCCTTTGATGTGATAACAAAATTTTCTGTCATCTAAAAACAGCGGTTTCTTACAACACTTACATTTGCCCTTATCCCTGTTATACGCATATTCCCTGTTCATAAAATATTCAAAGTTGAATACCGTCTTTGCATAGACCGATAACTGTATGTCCCTTGCGGTATTAACGGACGGTCTGTCGCATGGAAGCGGCTTGCTTTTACTACGGTAATAGCTGAAAATCCGCCTGCCTTCCTCTGTATAGGGTGTCATGCGTTGGTCGAACGGTCTGGTTTCATATTTGCTGTGCGTGATAAACGCCATAGTGATTCCAAACCATTCTCCCTCAATCGGAACCGCAAATGTTTTGCTTTTATATCCCTCATGCCTGTGTGGGAGATTGCAGAGTTTTTCCAGTGGTATCTGATACTTGTTGTAATGTTTTGGAAATCTCCTTTTCCACACCGCCAATGCAGTATTGTTGATTCTCCTGTCAATAGCGTGGAACGCATGGGAACAAATCGAGGGCTGTAAATACTGCGCCAATCCTACTATCATGGAATTGACACGTTGTATCTGTGCCGCCTGCACGCTCCTTTCTGTGATTTCCCCTATCACACGGACTTCTTCGGCAATCTTCTGAATCTTCTCTTTTAACCGTTCCATATCTGGCAGAGGCTTTCCTACCAGATTCTCCATCCATGTCTTTGGGTCTGGAGTCTTCCTCTTTTTCTCCGCTTTGACTACAAAACCGAGGAAATGTATCCCCTCTGTCCGTAAGTCTGTTACGAACGTCTTTTCCTGTGACAGTTCCAGTTTCATTTTGCTCTTGAAATATTTGATCAGCATACGTTTTAACCTGTATGCTTCCCGTTCCGTTGATGTCAGGATTACCCAATCATCAGCAAAACGGAAGTTGTACTTTGGTGTAACGCCAGACCATTTCAGCCGTCGTGTATCATTACCCTTATGCTTACATTGTCTGTGCGGCTCCATATACATTCTTCCTACAAACCAGTCAAAATCGTTCAGATACACGTTTGACAGTAGCGGCGATAAAATTCCACCCTGCATAGTGCCGAGCTTTGTATCATTCATCATTCCACTTTCAATATACCCTGCCTTTAACATCTGCTGTATCATCTTGATTACCCTCTTGTCATGGATTCCAATGCGCCATATCTTCTTTAACAGGATTCTGTGGTCGATATTGTCAAAGCAGCCTTTGATGTCACCCTCAACCGCCCATACCGGCTGGTCTGGGGAACGTGTCGCTGAATTTATCACGTTTACAATGTCACGTATTGCGTGTTTCTGCGCCCTGTAAGGACGGAAACCATAACTATGCGGATAAAACCTCGCTTCACATATCGGCTCTATGACAATCCTCACACATTCCTGTATGATTCTGTCCAATACTGTTGGTATACCCAGTGGGCGTTGTTTTCCATTCTTTTTCGGGATATATACCCGTCTTGCAGGTTTTGGTCTGTAATTACTGAAACTGTTTCTTATCAGTGCAATCAATTCTTCTCTTGGCATTTGCAGATATTTGTCCATTTTCACTTGGTCAACGCCAGATGTTTTACTGCCTTTGTTCGACTTGATGTTATGGATTGCGGTAACAACGGTGACTTCATTAACCATTGCTTCAACAAGACCTGTAAAGCTGATTCCCTCTTTTGATTTCTCATAGAGAAAATCTAAGGTCTGTTTCATTTCCGCTTCTGTTGAAAATCTGACGTTCAAATGCACAAGGCTATCACCTCGCAGTTCGTCACCCATATTTCAGGGAGTTATTCTTTTCTTGTTTTGTGAAATGTGTAAATTAGTTTGACTAGTCCCCTTTGCCATAAGCATTTCAGCTCTTGTGATTGGCTTTCCCAATCTCAGACTACTATGGGACTGCTGACTTCTTGTGTTTTCATCACTCTGTATAGCTCCCACACAAGCTCTCAAACGTTCCTAAATCTCTATCCTTTTGTAGATTTAACTACTTGAAGACCTTAGGTTGCTACCTTACACCGTAGGGACAAATACACTTTGAAACATAGTTGTTGTGTACTCTGTATGATATTTCATTCATACAGGAATGTATTGAAAAACCAGCAATACATTCTTCCCTAATCTTTCGTCCTTTCGGACGCCTATTACTCTTACGATGCTGCATAGCTTCTTCTGCGTGTAACCATAGTCTTCGGAAGACCGCACTATATATTCCATATCCATAAGGACTTAGGACTTCAAGTTACGACTTCTTCACGCTTTATACGTGGGTGGATACAGCCACCTCGCATAGTGAAGTATTATCTCGCACACCACCTACAGCTTTGATATGCTGTCATCAGTGTTGTTTCCGTGTGGCAAGGGTAATTCTCCCTTGATTTCGAGATTTAAGTTCTGACAGTTCATTCTTATTTCTAAGTGATTTCTGTCGGTCGGTTTCGGTAAGTTTATCAGGCTTACCTTGTGCGACAACGTTTCGCACAATTTTTGTAATTATGGCTTTCGTCTACGAATAAACGATCAATACCAAGCTGTTCAAAGTTAATCACTTGGTCTTTTTTTGAACTGTCATTTAAACATTTAATTCGCTGTTCAAGAGATTTCTTGGTTTTTTCCATTTGCTTTATTGTAAAATTCTCTTTATTTTCAAATTTTGCAGTTTCAATAACAGTCACTAAATCATGAATCTGTTTTTCTATAGATTGAATTTGCATTTCTGGTGAAAGGGGGATTTTTTCAAATTGTGAATGGCCGATAATAATGGCATCATAATCACCTGTAGAAATCCTGGAACAGAAACGCTTACGATTTTTAGTTTCAAAGTCTTTTTCTGTTGTAGCTAGGATATTTGCACCAGGATATAACCTAAGAAAGTCGCTTGCCCATTGTCCAATTAGATGATTTGGTACGACAAACATAGATTTATTGCATAAACCTAAATATTTTAACTCCATTGCTGCAGTAACCATTACATAAGATGTACGCCATCCTTGTGGTGAAGCCATAAGGTAGACGTTTTTAACGATAGG
>ERZ1643246.1414-NODE-1414-length-26212-cov-6.538364_pt1 | contig 26212 bp, 26 predicted proteins | sample MGYA00579265_ERZ1643246 | MGnify/ENA primary metagenome ERZ1643246 (study PRJEB29033, sample SAMEA4952261) | chicken gut metagenome | biome: Broiler Chicken; feature: Gastrointestinal Tract; material: Caecum | place: Ireland | collected 2018 | study: Broiler...
TCATCCTCGCTTTTTTCCCTGCTTTCGTGTATAATGGCTTCTGTTATGGAGAGGATGGATGATATGAAAGTACTGCTTGGTCTTTCTGGCGGAGTAGATTCCGCAGTGGCGGCATATGTGCTGAAGCAGCAGGGATATGATGTGACCTGTGCTTTCATGCGCAACTGGGACGCCTTCGCCAACAATGACATCATGGGCAATCCGACCATTCATGATGATGTCTGTCCCCAGGAGCAAGATTATGCGGACGCTAAGGCAGTGGCAGAACGCCTCGGATTAAAATTGCTTCGCGTTGATTTTGTCAAAGAATATTGGGATGATGTATTTTCGGTCTTTCTGGAAGAATACCGCAGAGGGCGCACGCCTAACCCGGACATTCTCTGCAACAAGCACATCAAATTCAGTGCTTTTTTTGACTATGCGAGAAGCATGGGATTTGATACTGTGGCCACTGGTCATTATGCTCGCGTCGAGCACCTTGGATCATATAGCCGGTTGCTCAGAGGTGTAGATCAGAATAAGGATCAGACATATTTTCTCTGTCAGATGGCAGAAGCGGCTCTTTGCCATACGCTTTTTCCCATCGGTGAGCTGACCAAACCACAAGTAAGAGATATCGCTGACCAATTGCATCTAGATTCTGTCTCCAAGAAGAAGGATTCTACCGGCATCTGTTTCATCGGGGAGCGCAATTTTCGCGCCTTTCTGCATAATTACCTTCCTGCACAAGATGGTGATATCATCAATATCGCGGATGGCCGTAAAGTAGGCACACACTGCGGCGTGCTCTATTACACGATCGGTCAGCGCAAGGGGCTCGGCATCGGCGGAGATATGGGACCATGGTTCGTCATCGGGAAGGATGTGGACCATAATATCCTTTATGTCTGCAATCAGGATGAGCGGGAATGGCTGTATTCAGACAGCTGCATCGTCCACCAGGTGAACTGGTTTCCTCCTCAGCGTCCTCAGGGCGAGATGAAGTGCACGGCAAAGTTTCGCTATCGCCAAAAAGATAATGATGTGTGCATACGGTTCATGGATGCACAGACCGTATTTGTTCGTTATCCGCAGACTGTTGCTTCGGTCACCTGCGGACAGGAAGCAGTGTTCTATGATGGTGAAGAGTGCCTGGGCGGCGGTGTCATCGAAAAGGTGTATCGTGACGGAGAAGATCTTAATGCCAGGATCATGCGCACTGCCCAAACCTTTGCCAGGGAGCAGCGCGGCTGATGGATATAGAGACACAGCTGCAGGCGAAATGCCGCTATATCATCTTCCGCAATGAAGCAAATCAATATACGGTCGCCCGTTTTCAGCGCACGGATGAAAAAGGGGAGCAGTTTACTGCGACCGGACATATTCCTCATCTGGAAACAGATGTGACTTACCGCTTGAGCGGCACATATGTCCAGCATCCGCGCTATGGCATTCAGTTTCAGGTCAGCGAATGTGTAAGAGCATTGCCGGATGACCGGGACGCGCTGATCCGCTTTTTCAGCGGCAGTCATTTTTCAGGCATCGGACCAGCCATGGCCATGCGCCTTGTCGATACGCTGGGAAATTCGCTCTGTGCGCGCATTCGTGAAGACGCTGCTTGTCTGGATCTGGTGGAAGGCATGACTGAAAAGAAAAAGCACGCCATTCTTGAAGGACTGCGTGAAAGCGGTGCCTTTGACGCGTCTTATGCTTTTTTGCTGGCCAACGGCCTCAGCGCCAGACAGATCGGCATACTGGAAGAGCATTATGGGGATGATTTCATTCAGGTGCTTGAAGAAGATCCTTATCGTCCCTTTTTTGAGATCGACGGCTTCGGTTTTCGCAGCTGTGACCGCCTGGCTGAACACTATCAAGTCAGCGAGGACGACGTACGGCGTCAGCGCGCACTGGTCTATGATACGCTGATCCAGCATTGCTTTCGCAGCGGCTCCACTTATGTACAGGAGGAAGCGCTGCGCATGACGCTCTGGCAGCAATTTGGATTTGAGGCAGACGAGGCCTTGCACGTCCTCATGGAAAAGGATGTACTGGTCCTGGAAGAAGGACGGATCTATGACCATCGTCAATATGAGGCGGAATGTGTGATCGCTTCTCGGCTGAATGCGCCGGACACGCGCAGTGCGCTTCCGGATGACTTCGATGCGCAGCTTGCGGCAGTGCAAGAGGAGCTGAATATCGTATATGATGATAGTCAGAAAGCAGCGATCCGCGGCTTCTTCACGCACTCTTTCATGATCCTAAACGGCGGTCCGGGCACCGGGAAGACCACGGTCATCCGCGCTATCCTGCTTTTGCAGGAGCGTCTTTCCCCAGATGCGGAAATGCTGCTGGCCGCGCCGACCGGAAGAGCGGCCAAACGGCTGAGCGAGCTCAGCGGCAGAGCTGCTTCGACATTGCATTCGCTGCTGAAGTGGGATCTGGAGACCAATACTTTTCTGGTCAATGAAAAAGATCCGCTCAATGCCGATGCATTGATCGTCGATGAGTTCTCAATGGTGGATTCACTGTTGTTCGCAGCGCTGCTCAAGGCGATGACATCGCATGCCAGGCTGCTGCTGATCGGTGATCAGAATCAGCTGCCCAGCGTGTCCAGCGGAAAGGTGCTGCAAGATCTCATCGAAAGTCAGCGCTTTCCGCTTTATTGCCTGGATACGATCTATCGGCAGTCGCAGGGCAGCGGGATCGCGGCTCTTGCCGCGGCCATTCGCAATGAGGATCCCTTGTCGTTTGAAGGCGATGTGCGCTTCATCAGATGCAATGCCGAACAAGTACAGCAAGCCGTCATTCAAGTCGTGAAAAATGCGCTGGATGCGGGTTACTCGGCCAAGGACATTCAGGTCCTCTCGCCGCGTTATCAGGGGGCAGGCGGTATCGATGTGCTGAATCAGGTCTTGCAGGATGTCATCAATCCGGCTGATTCGTTCAAACGGGAGCTGAAGGTCGGCTACCGTTTGTTCAGAGAAGGAGATAAGGTATTGCAGCTGCGCAACATGCGCGAAGATGCCGTATGCAATGGCGATATCGGAGAGATCGTTGAGATCATCCCATCTGAAGAGAGCGTGGATCACAGCGCGCAGATCGTCGTGGCCTTCGATGATCAGATCGTGGAATATGAACAGGACACGCTTTCTTATCTGACCCATGCGTATTGCATGTCGGTACATAAGTCACAGGGCAATGAATACCCGGTCGTGATCATGGCCGTCCTGCCGCAGCATCGTTTCATGCTCAGCCGTAGACTGCTGTATACCGGCATTACCCGGGCCCGCCGCGCGCTGGTGCTGCTGGGCGATCCGCAGCTGTTTGCGGCTGCCCTGAAGCAGGAGGAACGGGAACAGCGCGATACGACGCTTCAGCTCCGTCTTTCCCAGAATTATCCTTTGCCCGCGCCGCTGCCGTGTGAATAGAGGGCAAGCTGTCCGGCATACTAAGAGCGAGGAGTTGATGAAATGAGCAAATGTGTTCTGATGCTCGGTGTCGGGCTGATCGTGGGTGCTTATCTGGGATATGCCAATGAAGAAGAGATCGATGAAATGGCTCACATCATGCAAAAGAATCAGAAGAAGATGTCCAGAAAGGCACATCGCGCCTACCGTACGCTGTGTTCCTGCATGGATCACTGACGTCAAAAAGCCGGCTCAGCCGGCTTTTTCATGTTGATTCCTGTTTGCGGATGTGCTAAAATGAGCACGTTGATAAATGACGTGGAAGAAGATGAGTACCTCTATTCGATCAGCGCAGAGAGGAAGCGGCAGGTGTAAGCTTTCATGAGCGAGAGAGGGAAGGCTGCTTCGGAGTCAGACGCTTGTCAGCGGGATAACGGCAAAGAGGGCATCGCAAGATGAACTAGGATGGTACCGCGTAGTTTTACGTTCCTGGATGGGGACGTTTTTTTATTGTCAGGAGGAATGAAGATGAAACAGTTGACCGGCAATCAAGTACGTCAGATGTTCCTGGAATATTTCAGGGAACATGGACACATGATCGAACCAGGCGCTTCGCTTGTGCCGCATAATGATCCGACACTGCTGTGGATCAATGCGGGCGTTGCTGCGCTGAAAAAGTATTTTGACGGCACGGAAAAGCCAAAGTGCAATCGTATCGCCAATGCGCAGAAGTCGATCCGCACCAATGATATCGAAAACGTAGGCAGGACCGCAAGGCATCATACTTTCTTTGAGATGCTGGGTAATTTTTCCATCGGCGATTATTTCAAACAGGAGGCCATTCATTTCGCGTGGGAATTTCTCACGGATCCCAAATGGATCGGCTTCGATAAAGAAAAGCTGTATGTATCGGTCTATACTGACGATGATGAAGCATACCGCATCTGGACGCAGGAATGCGGAGTGAGCCCTTCGCATATCCTTCGCACGGATGACAATTTCTGGGAGATCGGCGAAGGCCCGGGCGGACCGGACTCAGAGATCTTCTATGACCGCGGCGAAGCTTATGATCCTCAGGGATTGGGCGAGCGGCTGTTTTTCGAGGAGCTGGAGAATGATCGTTACATCGAAGTGTGGAACATCGTCTTTTCTCAGTATGACTGCAAGCCGGAACTGCCGCGGCGCGAATACAAGGAATTGCCGCAGAAGAACATCGATACCGGCATGGGCCTTGAGCGTCTGGTGTCGCTGATCCAGGGCGGGGAGACCAATTTTGATACTGACCTTTTCCTGCCGATCATCCATGCGACCGAAAAGTTCGCAAAATATCCCTATGAAGGAGAATATAAGATGGCATACCGGGTCATCGCGGACCATATCCGCACGGTGACCTTTGCGCTCAGTGACGGCGCCAGCTTTTCCAACAGCGGCCGCGGCTATGTGCTGCGCCGGGTACTGCGCCGTGCGGTGCGCTATGGCATCAAGCTTGGCATCGAAGGCGCGTTCATGTACCGTCTGATCCAGGTGGTCGCGGATGAGATGAAAGAATTCTATCCGTATCTGCAGGATAAGGTGAAGTTCAACGAGAATCTCGTCAGACAGGAAGAGGAGACGTTCCATAAGACCCTGGCTAATGGAGAACGCCTGCTCAATGAAGAGATCGCCAGAGCTAATGACGGCGTGCTCAGCGGCAAAGTCGTATTCCGTCTGTATGATACTTATGGCTTCCCGTTTGAGCTGACAGCAGAAATTGCCGGAGAACATGGGCTGAGCGTGGATCAGGAAGCATTTGATGAAGAGATGAAACTGCAGAAGGAGCGTGCGCGGGCAGCGCGCGGCGATCTCAACTCGATGGGAAGCCAGGCCGCGGATCTGATGAACTTCGAGCGCCCTTCTCGATTTGTCGGCTATGAACAGCTCAGCTGCGAAGGCGAGGTCATCGCGCTGTTCAAAGACGGCGTTAAATGCGAAGAGATCACAGATGAGGGCAGCGTCATCTTTGATACGACGTGCTTCTATGCGGAGAGCGGCGGGCAGATCGGCGACTGCGGCATCATCCGCGGCGCAGCGTGCGAAGCAGAAGTGAACGAGGTGCATAAGGCACCGCATGGTCAGCCGCTGCACCACATCGTGATGAAAAAAGGCACACTGCACATCGGCGATCGGCTTTCGCTTTGCGTGGATGTGCGCAAGCGTACGCAGACGATGGCCAATCATTCATGCACGCATCTGCTGCAGAGCGCGCTGAAGCAGATCGTGGGCGACCATATCGCGCAGGCTGGATCATACAACTGTCCGGAATATCTGCGCTTTGACTTCACGCATTTTGAGAAGATCAGCGAAGAACAGCTGATGGCGGTAGAAGCGCTGGTGAACCGTTATATCACAGCAGGCTATCCGGTCATCAAAGAAGAGCTTCCGATCGAGGAAGCGAAGAAACGCAATGCGACAGCATTGTTTGATGAGAAGTATGGCGATATCGTCCGGGTCGTGACGATGGGCGATGTCTCCTGTGAGTTCTGCGGCGGCACACATGTGGACAACACCAGTCAGATCGGATTGTGCAAGATCGTTTCCGAAGAAAGCGTCGGCTCCGGCGTGCGCCGCATCACGGCCAAGACCGGTTATGCGGCTTATGAGGAGTTTGCGGCTCATCAGCAGACACTGCAGAACATCGCGCATGCGTTGAAGCTCAAAGGCATTGCGCAAGTCGAAAGCAAGGTCGCTCAGCTTAGCGAAGAGCTTGCGGCTTTGTCAAAGGCGTATGCCCGGGCCAATGAGCAGATCTTTGCGTTGAAGGCACGTGATCTTGTGCATCAGCTGAAGCCGTTTGCCGATCTGCAAGTGCTCATCGAACGCATGGATGGCATGGATGCCAAGGCAATGAAAGACATTGCGTCCAACATCAAGGCACAAAAAGAAGACGCGGTGGTCTTCCTGGCTTCCGTCAGTGAAGATAAAGTCGTGTTCGTTGCCGGCGCAGGCAAGGCTGCGATCAAGCGCGGCGTGCGCTGCGGCGACCTGGTCAAAGCGGCCGCGGAAGTGTGCGGCGGCAAGGGCGGGGGCAAGCCCGATCTGGCCCAGGCCGGCGGTAAAGATGCCGCGCATCTGAGCGATGCGCTGAAGGCCGTCGAAAATAAGCTCGCTGAAACACTTTCAATTTGATGTGATTTAAGGTAAAATAGCTTCGTAGGCAGAACAGGAGGTAATACGATGAAAGATATTACTGAAACGATGTCCTTTCGCTCAGAGGATCTCAGGCGCGATACGATCAAACATGTGCTGCGCCTGGTACAGGAGGCACTGGAGGAAAGAGGATACAATTCGGTCAATCAGCTTGCTGGATATCTGATCTCCAATGATCCGGCATATATTTCCTCACATAAGAATGCCCGTACGATCATCCAGAGCGTGGAACGCTATGAGATCATCGAGGAACTTGTGAGAGCCTATCTGGAAGACAATGAATAGAACGCTGGGGTTTGATCTTGGCAGCAAGACGCTGGGGGTCAGCGTAAGCGATCCGCTCGGCCTGATCGCCTGCGCGCTGACGACCTTGCGCTTTGAGAGCGATGATTATGATGATGCGCTGAAGCAGGCAGCGTCACTGATCAGGGAGCAGCATGCCGCCAAGGTCGTGCTAGGCCTTCCCCGGCACATGAACGGGGACATCGGCATTCGCGGGGAGATCTCCATCGCTTTCAAGGAAAAGCTGGAAGCGCTTGGCGTCGAGGTCGTTCTTTGGGATGAGCGGCTGACGACGGTCGCAGCGAACCGTATCCTTTTGCAGGGAGATGTATCCAGAAAAAAAAGAAAGAAAGTCATTGATCAGATGGCGGCGGTGCAGATCCTGCAAAGCTATCTGGATCATGCAAACGGGGGCTGAAGGGCCCCTTTGTGAATTAGGAGGAACGATTATGCTGGATTCAAACAGTCTTTATGTCGTCGATGAGGACGGCAGCGAAAAGCGGATGACCATTCTCTTCACTTTTGAAAACGAGCAGTATGGCCGCCAGTACGTGGTCTTTGAAGACCCTCAGGATGACAGCGGCCAAGTCTTTGCGTCCGCCTTCGATGATGAGGGCAGTCTGCTGCCGCTGGAAAGCGAGGAAGAATGGGCGATGGTCGAAGAAGTGATCGGCGCATTTGCGGAAGACGAAGATGAAGCGCAAGAGTAGATGGAAACGGTGGCTGATCGCCGCTGCGGCCGCGCTGATCCTCGTTGCCGGCGCGCTGTACACCTATTATCTGAATGCGCTGTCTGCGGTGAATGAGCGCAGGCAGGACGTCGTCTTCGTCGTGGAGAGCGGTGAGAACATGGACAGCGTGCTGACCCGGCTGCAGGATCAGAACCTGATCAAGAACAGCTTTCTTGTGTCGCTGCACGCGCGGATCAGCGGCCTCACCCAGACATGGGAAGGTGTATTCACGCTGAATGACTCGATGTCTGCCGATGAGATCCTGCGCTGTCTCAACGATGCGGATCAGGCCAAGACCAACCAGACGCTCATCACGTTCCCAGAGGGAAGCTGGGCAAAGGATTATGCGGCGCTGATCGAGGAAAACTTAGGCATCAGTGCCGAGGACATGATCGCGCAGTGGAATGACATGGAGTACATTCGTACGCTGGCACAGGAATATTCGTTCCTTGATGCGGATGTGCTGGACAATGACGCGTATCGCATCCGCTTAGAGGGCTATTTGTTTCCAGAGACTTACGCTTTTGATGAAGATGCAGACGCAGATGCCGTGACGCGTACCTTCCTGGATCATTTCCAGGAGATCTACGACAAATACGCCCAGGATTTTGCGGACTCGGACATGAGCGTGCATCAGCTGATCACGCTGGCCAGCATCGTGCAGTATGAAGCTTCATCAGAGGCAGACATGAGAGCGATCGCCGGCGTGTTCTACAATCGGCTGGCTCAGAACATGCCGCTGCAGTCGACGGTGACGGTCTGCTACGCGCTTTATGATGACCTGGACCGCAGCGACAGCGAGAGCTGGCGTGCCTGTGAAGCCAGCACGGATATCGATTCGCCGTATAACACTTATGTGAATGAAGGACTGCCGGTGGGACCGATCGTCAATCCGGGAGAGCAGGCCATCAACGCAGTCCTGCATCCGGACGAAAGCGACTATCTGTATTTCATCGCTGATATCAACGGTGTCAGAGGCGAAGCAGGAAAGGTGTATTACAGCACGACCTACGAGGAGCACCGCAAGCTGCAGGAGGAGCTGGGACTGGTCTTCTAGATGCGGCCGATCGTAGTGGCGAACCCGGACAAAACATGATATAATACCGAGCGAATAGGAGTGATACAATGGCTCAGGAAAATGAACATAAGTTTTATGTGACCAAGGAAGGTCTTGATGAGCTGCGCAAGGAACAGGACAACCTGATCCATGTCGTGCGCCAGCAGGTCATCGTCGAACTGCAGGAAGCGCGCGCTCAGGGCGACCTGAGTGAGAACGCGGACTATGATGCCGCCCGTGATCATCAGGCCCGTGTCGAGGCCCGCATCCTGGAACTGGAAAACATGATCGCCAATGCGGTCATCATCGAGGAGGACAAAGAATCGGCCTCCTCCAAGTCGGTCACCCTTGGATCGACCGTAAAGATCCTTGATCTCAGTGACGAAACGGAGGAGACATATACGATCGTCGGCTCGATCGAGGCGGACCCGCTCAACGGCAAGCTGTCCAACATCTCGCCGCTGGCGATCGCGCTGATGGATCATAAGGTCAATGATGTCGTCCATATCGGCAATGTCGATGATCCTTATGATGTCCGCATCCTGGAACTGAAATGATCATGGCAGTCCGATATGGACTGCTTTTTAAGAGGAGGAATTATGGAGACCAAAGATACCTGCATCATCTTTGACATGGATGGTACGCTATGGGACGCTTCAGCGAACATTGCTGCCGCATACAACGAATACCTGCAAGAAAAGAAGGGCTGGAGCGATTATTGCAGCGAACATGACCTGCGCGCCGTGGCTGGGATGGAGATCGCAGAGATCGCCCGCGCGCTTTTCCCACAGCTGCCTGAACAGGAACAGATGGATCTGACGATGGGCTGCATGGCGCATGAGAATGACTATCTGTCCGTGCATGGCGGAGTGCTCTATCCTGATGTCGAGCAAGTCTTGAAGAAGCTGAGCGCGCGGCATATGCTCATGATCGTTACCAATGCCGCGGATGGCTATGTAGATGCTATGTTCAGCGCACATCATCTGCGTCAGTATTTCACTGATTTTGAGACACATGGCCGCACCGGGCTTTCCAAAGGAGAGAACATCGCGCTGATCATGTCTCGCAATGACATCGCGGACGCATGGTATGTCGGAGATACACTGAAGGATCAGCAGGCTTGTGAAGCGGCCGGGGTCCCTTTCATTTATGCCGCTTATGGATTCGGTGAAGCCAGCCGCTGGCAGGCCCGCATCGAACAGTTCCATGACCTGCTCACTTTGTTCGATTGAAAAGCATGCGACGGGCATGCTTTTTTAGTGCAGCGGCGCTTTCCATCGTACAAGCGATACAGGAGGGATATGATGAAAAAGATGCTGCTGTATGTCAGCGCGCTGCTGTTGTTTGGCTTTGTCTGTCTGCCATCGCTGCCGGATGCTGAGCTGCTTTCCCAGTATGCGCGTGAAACGAAGAAAGTAGAGGTGAAAGGTGCCGTCAGCAATCCCGGGGTGTATGAGCTGCCATGGGATGCGGACAATGCCGCGCTGATCGAGAAGGCCGGCGGCGCACGTGACGACGCTGATCTTGCGGCTGTCTCGCTGAGCAAGACGCTGCCTAATGAAGGGGTGCTCGTCATCCCGCAGAAACGAGCGCAGAAACGGATCTCTCTGAATACCGCCAGCGCGGAAGAGCTGGATGCGCTCAGCGGGGTAGGTCCGGCGATCGCGCAGCGCATCATCGCTTACCGCCAGCAAAAGCCATTTGAAACGATCGAAGAGATCATGGAAGTCAAAGGCATCGGGGAGAAGATGTTTGAAAAGATCAAGGAAGAGATCATGCTTTGAGCCGCCGGATCTGCTCGCTGCCGGTCTGGCACTGTGGACCTTCCTGCTCACCGACAGCATGCCCTTGCGCTGCTGGCTGCTGCTCATGTGGCTCATCCTGCGCCGCCGTCATGTCTCGACGCTCATGCTCATCATCCTGTCGTTTCTATGTGCGTTTTATCTGCCTGCAAGGCTTCCTGCCCGACCGCCGGACACACGCATCGTTCGGGTCGAGCAGATCAGGTCTTCGTATGTCGTCGCTGAGGCAAAGGGACAGCGGGTCGTGGTATACGGGCTGCAGCAGCCCGCTTTCGGCGATATCATCCGCGTGTCCGGGGAATGGAAAACGCTGCATTCCAACCACAATTTCGGGGCCTTCAGCTTTGATGAACACATGGCCAAGCGCGGTATCCGCTATCGCATCAGCAGCGAGGAAAGCGAGACGCTGAAAGCCGCGGATTCATTGCGCGCGCGTCTTTTCCGTCATGTGTGGGAATATGAGGAAGATCATCGTGCGCTGCTGCTGAGCCTAATTTATGGCATTCAGGAAGAAGGGAGCTATCTGCTCAGTGCCTGCGGCCTGCATCTTTCCACGCTTTCCTACTGGCTGAAGAAGCTTGCCGGCAAACGCATGGCGCCCGGACCTTGCCAGGCGCTCGTGGTCATCTTCCTTGCCGTGAGCGGGACCTTGACCACATTCAGCGATTCGCTGTTTCGCGTGCTTTGCGTGCAATGCGCCGCCATGATGCCGCTTGGCAGACGCGATCAGGCAGGAGCTGGAATGCTTCTGGTGCTCTTGCTTCGGCCCTATATGGCTGATGAGATGGCATTTGTGCTGCCTTTTGCCTTGCGGCTGGCATTTCTGTTCAACCGCTCTCGGCTCAGCGCAAGGCTGCTTTCGCTGCTCGTCATCATCCCGGTGCAGCTGTGCTGTTTTCATGAAGTCGCCATCGTGCAGACCGTATTGTTTCAGCCGCTGCGCATGCTGTACACATTGCTTTATGTCCCGGCATTGCTCGCCTTGTTCATCCCTTCATGCATGCCGGCGCTGCTCACCTTGGCCGCGCTGCTGGAACGGCTCTCCGCGTTTGCGCAGACATGGGTCTTGTCGTATTATCCCAGCGTGCTTTGGCTGCTGGGATGGCTCGTGCTCACCCTGAAGCTGCTGCAGCGGCGAAAGAAGCTGACCTGGGCGCTGCTGGCTCTGCTTCTGGCCGGCAGTCAGGCTGAAGTCTATCTGGATCCGTTCTTCGAAGTGATGATCATCGATGTCGGTCAGGGGGACTGTGCGCTGATCAGCCTGCCGCACCATCAAGGAACGATCATGATCGATGCGGCCGGAAGCCTGTACCGCAATATTCCTGAACAGGTCATTGCGCCGATCCTGAAGGATAAGAAGATCACCTGCATCGATAAGCTGATCCTGACGCACGATGATCTTGATCACAGCGGCGGCCTGAAGGAACTTTCAAAGATCGTGGAGATCAAGGAAGTGATCACGGCAAAGCAGGATATCGAAGCGCCTATGCGCATCCACGCGCTCATTCCGGGCTATAAAGGTGAAGATGAAAACGATGACAGTGTCGTTTCCTGGTTCGGCAGGGACGGGCTTACTTACCTGTTCATGGGAGATCTTGGCATAAAGGGAGAGAAGGCCATTCTCGATCAGTATCAGGATCTGCCTTGCGATATCCTGAAGATCGCGCATCATGGCAGTGATACGAGTTCATCTGCGGATTTTCTGCATGCCATGAAGCCAAGGCTGGCGCTGATCTCCGTAGGGCATGACAATCGATATGGCCATCCCAGCGAAACGGTGCTGGATACGTTGAGACAGGAGCAGATCCCGTATTATTCCACGGCTGAAGATGGAGCCATCCTCATCCGCAGCACGGCTCTGATCAAATATGTCAGGACAGCCTGCGGGGAATTTGCTATAATGTAGGCAGGTGATGCGAGTGAACTATATCATTTATGGAGAGGAACGCGCGACGATACAGAAGAAGATCAGTCAGATCGCCGCAAGGGTGCATGTGGCCCCGGATCAGATCTCGGTCTATGACGCGTCCGCCACGCTGCTGAAGATCATCCTGGAAGATGTGATGACCCTGCCGTTCTTTGCGCCCCACAAGGTGGTCGTCATGCGGAACGCGGCCTTTCTGAGTGCCAAAGATACAAGCGGCCATGATCTTGCGCCGCTGCTGGACTACATCAAGACGCCCAATGAGAGCGCCACGCTGATCATGGTATGTGAAAGCGAAAAGCTTGATCAGCGAAAAAAAGCTGTGAAGCAGCTGATGCAGGCGTGTGAAGTGATCTGCTGTGGAAGGATCGATCCACGGGAAAAGGCTGGCATCATCACGGATATGGTGCATGCTCGCGAGATCACGATCAGCGAGGAAGCCTTGCGTCTGTTCATCACCAGGATGCCTGATGATCTGGCCATCATCGAACAGGAAGTCGAAAAGCTTTCTTTGTATGGCGCACAGATCGGGACAGAAGAAGCTGCGGCGCTGAGCGTGCGCACTTTGGACGACAATGTGTTCGATCTGTGCGATGCGCTTTGTGTGCACGATATCAAAAAGGCCTTCCGCTTGTGGAAGGACCTTGATGCCGGGCAGCTCGACCCGATCTATCTGATCGCCACGCTGGCGGCACAGTTTCGCTTTCTGTTCCAGGTGCGCACGCTCATGGGAGAGGGCGGCACGAAGGCAGACATCGCGCAGCGGCTGCATGCGCACCCTTATCGTGTGCAGATGACGATGAAGCAGTGCCGAGGCATGTCGCCGCTCCAGCTGCTCGGCATCCTGAAGCGCCTGGCTGATCTTGATCAGCGGATCAAAGGCGGGCGGGTAGAAAAGAAGCTTGGCTTTGAGCTGTTCCTGCTCTCCATGAAGACATGAAAAAACCGGCATCGATGTGCCGGTCATTTTTATGCGATGCTGTTGACAGCCTTGCTCAGACGTGATTTCTGACGGATGGCATAATTTCTGTGGTGAAGCCCCTTTCCCACAGCTTTGTCCAGCTTGGAGCTGGCCACTCTGTATGCAGCTTCAGCAGCTTCTTTATCGTTTGCCTCGACAGCGGCCAGAACTTTTTTGATCGCGGTCTTCAGCGCGGATTTCTGAGCGACGACTGCCTGATGTCTCTTGTCATTGGTCTTTACACGCTTTTTCTGTGATTTGATCTGCGGCATGTTCACACCTCCTGTTTTTTCTAAATGCTTGTAAATTATAGCAAAACTCTGGTGAAAAAGCAATATTGTCCGCAAAAAAAAGCCATACTGTTAAAGGGTGAGAATATGAAGCAACAGATGATTCGCAGTGACTTTGCCGATGAGATCATTTCTGAGCATACGGCAGACGATGCATACAGCCATGAAGAACATAGCGGCACTCATGTCCGCGTCAGCCACGTGCGCATCCATCGCGCTGACAATGTCTTGGGGAAGGAACCGGGCGATTATGTAAGCGTGGAGTTCGATTCGCTGCATGAGCAAGAGGCGCGTGAGGAAGTCATCGATATGCTTTGCACGACGCTTACCTCGCTGATCGGCGCACAGGCGCAGCGCATCCTGGTCATCGGTCTGGGCAACCGGTTCATCACCAGTGATGCGCTGGGACCGCAGGTCGCTCGCAATGTGCTGGTCACCTCACATCTTTATGCCCAGGGGCATGCGGAGCAGCTTGCGGGCACACGCAACGTCGCAGTACTTGCACCGGGGGTCATGGGGCAGACCGGCCTGGAAAGCGGACGCATCATTCAGAGCGTCAGCACTGTATATCATCCGGATGTGATCATTGCCGTGGATGCGCTTGCCACGCGTACCATCCGCCGCATCAACCGTGTCATCCAGATAAACAATACTGGGATACAGCCAGGCAGCGGGATAGGCAATCATCGGCTGGCAATCAGCGAACAGACGCTTCATGTCCCGGTGATCGCCATGGGCGTGGCCACGGTCACCAGCATCGGTGCGATATTGAACGAAGCGCTTGAGGATCATGCCCAGCGCGAAGAGATCCTTGCGGGGATCGCGGCGGAGAACCGCCTTGATCTTGTCGTTACGCCGAAATCCATGGATGATGAGCTGACGCAGCTTGCTCATGTCCTGGCCCGAGCGCTGAATCTTGCCTTGCATCCTGGCTATCCTGGCTTTTAGGTTCTGTCAGAGGACCTTGCGCGCATATACATGAGCATGAGGTGAGAAAATGCGCGCTGGATTCAAGATCACGATGAAACTGGGGATGATCGGCGCCTTTTTGTTCTGCACGCCGTTTTTTGACGGGATGCGCCAGCTAATCGAGGAAAGCAGCTTCTTAAATCTGCTGGTCGTGCGGCAAGAAGTGAGCGTCAGTGATTTCTCCTTGAAGCATCAGCTGAATGTCATGTCGGTCCCGCAGGAAGAAGGCGATACGGAAAATGTGCAGGAAAGCACGATCTTTACTTCAGAAAAGCCATCCGCGCCGGCAGTGAACGAGCGGACAGCGGGTGAGAAGCGGGTATATATTTATGATACGCATCAGAGCGAAGAATACCTGGGCGGGAAGACCGTGCTGGATGGCGCAAAGCTGCTTGGTGAACAGCTGAAAGAAGCCGGCGTGGAGGTATTTGTTGAAACGCATTCCTTCGCGGATTATATGAAGGAAAATGGACTGAATTACAATGACAGCTATCTGGTTTCTTATAATTTCCTCAATGATGTGCTTGCGGATTATGGGCCTTTTGATCTGATCATTGATTTTCACCGTGATGCCGTGCCCCGGGAAAGCTCATATGTGACCTTGGATGGCAAGGATTATGCCCGCATGATGTTCGTGATCGGCGGTCTCAATGGTCACCTCGAGCAAAGCGAACAGCTGTGTCAGACGATTTATGACAAAATCGAACAGATCCGGCCGGGTATCATGAAGACGACGATGGTGCGAGAGGCTTATTATAATCAGGAAGTCAATGAAAACATGGTGCTCATCGAGGTGGGATCGAACAACAGCACCTTTGAGGAAGTGAGCAATTCGATCAGCGTGCTCGCCCAGGGCCTCATCAGCTATCTCAGCGTATAGAGGTGATATGATGAAACGTTTTGCGGCAGATGTGCTGCTCATCTTCGGACTCATCTTCCTGGGGACGATGCTTGAGGGCGCGATGGAAGAGCCGGCCGAAGATGTGGACGCGCAGATCACACAGTTTGAGGAACAGGTGTCATTGCAGCGCAGCTGGCAGGGTGAGAAAAGCGAGCCGATGTTCTATGATATCCAGGAAAATAAGGCATCTTCCTTTGCGGCAGATACAAGTGATCTCATCCTGCGCGGCATCCGAGAAGTGACGCTTTCTCTCACCGATTTCTTTACAGCGCTCACACGCTGAGTGTATAATGAGCGCGGAAAGACGGTGATGATGATGAAGGAAAAAATTTTGTTCATGGGGACGCCGCCCATTGCCAGGACCATGCTGGAACGGCTGCTCAGGGAAGGATATGAGATCGTCGGCGTGGTGACACAGCCGGACCGCCGGGCCGGACGCAAAAAGCAGCTGCAGCATTCAGCAGTGAAGGAATATGCTCTGCAGCAGGGACTGCGGATCTGGCAGCCGCAGCGCATCCGGGAGGACCATGATGAGCTGATGCAGATCGATATGGATCTGATCGTGACCTGCGCATACGGACAGTTTGTCCCGCAGCCGCTGCTCGATCATCCTCGCTGCGGCGCGGTGAACCTGCATGCGTCGCTGCTGCCCAGGCTGCGCGGCGCGGCGCCCATCCAGCGCGCCATCATGCAGGGAGACAAAACATGCGGCATGTCCGTGATGCGCATGGTCAAAAAGATGGATGCCGGCGCGGTCATGGCGCAGCGTGGCATCCCGATCGAGGAAGATGACACATCCGGGACGATGTTTGCCAAGCTGGGCGAGCTTGGTGCGGACCTGATGGCAGAAGCGCTTCCCGCCATCTTTGCGGGGACAGCCTGCTTCAAGGCACAGGATGAGGCGCAGGTCACCTTCGCGCCTGCCATCGCGCCGCAGGAAGAGCATCTGGATCTGTCGAAAGGCTTGAACAGCGCATATGATCAGGCCCGCGCGCTGATCCCGCAGCCCTGCGGCTATCTCTTGCATGAGGGAAAGAAGATAAAGCTGCATGCCGTGCGCCGGCTTCCTGCGCATCACGAGCTGCCGCAGGGCACTTGCGCGGGGCTGATCGAGAAAGGCTATGCCATCGCTTTGCAAGGGGGCTATCTGCTGGCGGATGTGCTGCAGCCGGAAGGCAAAAAACCGATGGATGCCGCATCCTTCTTCAACGGCAGCGGCAAACAATGGGTCGGCAGCCAGCTAAGCTGAGCGCTCTGATTTTGCTTTGCAACTGAGAGAAGATTTGCTATAATGACTCTGTTTTGTGAGGAGGATGACACATGGATCAGAGCCATATTCGTAATTTTTCGATCATCGCGCATATCGATCATGGCAAATCCACCCTGGCGGATCGGATCCTGGAACTGACGAAGACCGTGGAGAAACGGGAGATGAAGGCGCAGATCCTGGATTCCATGGATCTGGAGCAGGAGCGCGGCATCACCATTAAGCTGAACGCAGTTCAGCTGAAGTATACAGCAAAGAACAATGAGGAGTATCTGTTCCATCTGATCGATACTCCAGGACATGTAGACTTTTCTTATGAGGTCTCTCGTTCGCTCGCTGCCTGCGAGGGTGCGGTGCTCGTGGTCGATGCCGCACAGGGGATCGAAGCGCAGACGCTAGCCAATGTCTATCTGGCGCTGGACAATGATCTGGAGATCGTTCCGGTCATCAACAAGATCGATCTGCCCAGCGCGCAGCCGGAGGTCGTCAAGAAGGAGATCGAAGATATCATCGGTCTGGATTGCCGCAATGCGCCGATGATCTCAGCCAAGAGCGGGCTCAACGTGGATCAGGTGCTCGAGGCGATCGTGCGTGACATCCCAGCGCCCAGCGGTGATGTCAATGCGCCGCTTCAGGCCCTCGTCTTTGATTCTCTCTATGACTCTTACCGCGGCGTCATCGCCTTCGTGAGCATCAAACAGGGGCGCGTGGCAGTCGGCGATAAGATCCGCTTCATGGCCGGCAAGGGGGAATATGAAGTGCTCGAGGTCGGTGTGCGCACGCCGAAGGAAGTAAAGAAAGACGTGCTTTCTTGCGGAGAGGTCGGCTGGATCACCGCAGCCATCAAGGACATCGCGGACGTGCATGTCGGTGATACGATCACCAATGCCATGCGTCCTGCCGATGCGCCGCTGCCGGGCTATCGCCGTATGAATCCGATGGTATACTGCGGCCTTTATCCGGTAGACAACGCCAAGTATAATGATCTGCGCGACGCCCTGGAGAAGCTCAAGCTCAATGATGCGGCGCTGCAGTTTGAGCCGGAGACCTCGCAGGCGCTCGGCTTTGGCTTCCGCTGCGGTTTCTTGGGCATGCTGCATATGGATGTCGTGCAGGAACGCATCGAACGAGAGTATAACATTAATCTGATCGCGACCTCGCCCAGTGTCGTCTATCATGTTTACTTGACAGACGGTACGATGATCTGCGTGGATAACCCGGCCTTGCTGCCGGCACCGCAGAAGACCGATCATATCGAGGAGCCATATGTACGCGCCAGCATCATGGTGCCGAAAGATTATGTCGGTGCCGTCATGGAACTGTGCCAGAAAAAACGCGGTATCTACAGTGATATGGAAGTCATCGATGACGCCCGCATGAACGTCATTTATGAGATCCCGCTCGGTGAGATCGTCTTTGATTTCTTCGACCGGCTCAAGTCATGCACGAAAGGCTATGCGTCTTTGGATTATGAGCTTTCAGATTATCGCAAGAGCGATCTGGTCAAGATGGATATCTTGCTCAACGGTGAGATCGTCGATGCCCTCAGTATCATCGTGCATCGTGATTTCGCCTATCACAGGGGAAATCAGATGACGCAAAAGCTGAAGGAGCTGATCCCGAAGCATCAGTTTGAGATCCCGGTCCAGGCTGCTATCGGTGGCAAGGTCATCGCACGGACCAATATCAAGTCCCTGCGCAAGAATGTGCTGGCCAAGTGTTATGGCGGTGATATCTCGCGCAAGAAGAAGCTGCTGGAGAAGCAGAAAGAGGGAAAGAAACGGATGAAGGCCGTGGGCAGCGTGGAGATCCCGCAGGAGGCATTCATGGCCGTCTTGTCGATGGATGATGAATAAGCAGGCAGATTGTCTGCTTTTTTCTATGTTTGCCGCTTTTGTGCCGCATGATGCCAAACTGTGCTATGCTGATGCGGGTGATGGCATGGAAAAAAGCGCGCTGCTGCTGGAACAGGAATACAGCACATACGAAGGACTCTGCACGCGATATGGGACATTGATCGCCGATCAGCTTTGGAAAGAGATACTGGCATGCCGCAGACGCGTGCGCATGCACTGCGGGCTCATCCTTCCGGATGACCATCTTGCGATGACGCCCTATGTGCTTGTCCGCCGGCTTCGCACTGGGGCATTGCTGCAGCAGTGCATCTATCATTACTGTGTTGCGGGCAGCGCGTTTGCCTTGCCGATGCAGGTCGCCGCACAGCTGGAGGGCTTTGGCATCGGTGAACAGAGCGCGCTGCTGAGACAAGTGCTGCATGCTGCCGCGCCGGATCTCATCCTCATCCTGTTTGCGCTGCGCCATCTGCGTCCGCCTTACGATGAGAAAATGTGTGCGCTGTGGTGCGGACAGCTGCTTTCACGCGCGCCGATGAAGACAGCGCTGGAAGAACAGCTCGCCCGTCTGAACAGTCCTGCAGAAGCAGACCTGACACCAGCTTTTCTTGCCTTTCTTGATGTTCTGGAGTTGAATTTTAAGGAATGTCTGTTATTATTAAATCGTGACAGCTGTGAATGGCTGCGGCTTTGTGAGGAAGAGCTGCTGCACCGGTTTCCGCAATTTTCCCGGCAGCAGATCTCTTTCTTTGTTTCGCACCGCACCCCGGGATGTTATTATCCGATCCAGGAATACGTCCGTCATGCGCAGGTATGTTATGAAACGGCAAGACAGGCGATGGAGCAATTCACCGCCTGTCACTGGTATTATCGCAGAAAAGTCGGCAAGCGCTTCCTGTATTCGGTCAGCGGTCCGGCCGGGGAGGTCGATCTGTGAAGGCGCTGGATCCACAGGCTGTGTTTAATGTGTTTGCCTGTACAGATGATTTTGAACTGCTGTCCCAGCTGATGCAGCTGCAGGAGCGCTATCACGATTTCTGCGTGCGGGGATTCAGCTCAAATGCAGTGCTTGACGGTACTTTTCTCAGACAGCAGGAGATCATTGTCATATACCTTCAGTTTTCGCTGGTCGAAGACCACTGGTATTCCTGGTTCGAGACGTTTGCCACATTGCAGAGCAGGCTTGCGGTGCGGCTGATCGTCTCTTTTTCTCAGGTCAGGAGCGAATATATGCATCTGCTGAAATACCGGATCGACGCATTCCTGCAGGAGCCTTTTGAGATGAACGTCCTCCATGAGCATCTGCTTCGGCAGAACCAGGAGGCGCGGGAATCTGCGTGCTGGCAAAATGAGCTGCACAGCCAGATCAACACGCTGCTGATGCAGATGATGATCCCCAGCCATTTGAACGGCTTTCAGTATCTGTGCATCGCCTGTGAAACGGCGATGGAGACGCCGACCAACCGGCAGATCGTCATGAAACATCTGTATTCCATGACCGCGCGGCGCTGTCATACGACGGCGGAGCGAGTGGAAAAATGTATCCGCACCGCGGTCCACGCAGCGCAGCTGCCGCCGTTCTTCCTGCAGGTCTTTCACGATGATCCGACCAGCCGCAAGGTCGTCATGTATGTCTATGCCTGTCTCAAGGGCATCGCCTGAAAGGAGGGCGGAAATGATCACCAGTGCCTATGTCCATGTTCCCTTCTGCGCATCGATCTGCGCATACTGCGATTTCACGCGCTGGCTGTATCAGCCCGCGCTTTGCGCACGCTGGCTGCAGCAGCTGGCTGCAGAGACCTCTGCGAAGCTGCAAGGACCGCTCAAGACGCTGTATATCGGCGGCGGGACCCCTTCGGTGCTGGAGCGCGGTCAGCTTGACGCCTTGCTTTCGATCTTTGATCCTTATGCGGGAGAGATCCAGGAATATACCATGGAAGCCAATCCGGAATCTCTGGATGCCGGCAAGATCGCTATTGCGAAAAAGCATGGCGTGAACCGCATCTCTCTGGGCGTGCAGAGCTTTGATCCGGCCTTGCTGCGGCGCATGAACCGCAGGCATGATGTGTCAGATGTCAGAAGATGCCTGCATGATCTGCTTGAGGCCGGCATCACCAATGTATCTGCGGATCTCATCTATGGCCTGCCGGAACAGTCCATGGCACAGTGGCAGGAGGATCTGCGGCTGGCGGCACAGCTGCCGTTTTCCCATCTCTCGCTGTACTCGCTGACCATCGAGGAACACTCGCTGTTTGGCGTACAGGGCGTAAAGCAGGCGGATGACGAGCTCGAATACGCCATGTATGCTTATGCGATCGATTTCTTGAAGGAACATGGCTACATCCAGTATGAGATCGCCAATTTTGCCCGAGACGGCCTGCGCAGCATGCACAATCAGGTGTATTGGCGCTATGAAGATTTCCATGGCATCGGCTGCGGGGCCAGCGGCAAAGAAGCGTGGGGCCGCTATGACAACACCCGCTCGCTGCAAGAATATATCGCCTGCGGTGCCTGTCCGCAGCGGATCGAGCTGGATGATCGTGAGCAGATGTTCGAAATGCTCATGATGGGGCTGCGTCTGCGCGAAGGGATGTCCCTGCGGCATTTTGAAGAACGCTTTCACATGCGTGCAGAAGAAGCCTTTCCTGCAGCTATGGCCAGCCACCTGGGCAAAGATCTGTTTGAGGAAGAAGGCTGTCTGCGCGTCAGCGAGGAAGGCAAGTTCATCCTGAACGATATCCTTATTGATTTTCTTTGAAGGGCTTGTTTTTTTCAGACGTTCATGATATAATCTTTTCGCTTTTTGACTGGGATCAAGCCATCCTCGGACTTGGTCTCGGTGAAGAAGGACAGAAGAACACAGGAGGAAGATGAACATGTTATTGAAAAGCGAAAAACAGGCTATCATGAAAGAGTATGCGCGTTTTGAAGGCGACACCGGCTCACCGGAGGTGCAGATCGCGGTCCTCACGGAGCGGATCAATCGTCTGACTGAGCATTTCAAGGAACACAAGCATGATTATCATTCACAGCGCGGCCTGATGAAGATGGTCGGCCGCCGCAGAAATCTGCTTACGTATCTGAGAAAGAAAGACCTTGAGCGTTACAAGACGCTGATCGAACGTCTGGGTCTGCGTAAATAGCCGAAACAAGTCCGGAGACGGACTTTTTCTTTTGCTGTTTACCTTTTCAATTTATGCATTATTATTTTGTTTTCCCTTACAAATTATGATATCATAAGATGGATTGAAAAACAGAGGTGAAAAAATGGCTAAACAAGTGTTTCGTTTAGATTTCTGTGATCGGGTGATCACAGTGGGAACCGGTGAGATTGCCAAGCAGGCAGGCGGCTCTGTCGTCGTGCGTTATGATGATACGGTCGTGCTGTCGACCGCGACTGCGAGCAATCAGCCGAAAGAAGGAATTGACTTTTTCCCGCTGACGGTGGGCTATGAAGAAAAGCTGTATTCGGTCGGAAAGATCCCGGGCGGCTTCCTGCGCCGCGAGGGGCGGCCGAGCGAGCATGCCACGCTGGCAGCTCGCATGATCGACCGTCCGATCCGTCCGCTGTTTGCGGATGGCTTCCGCAACGAAGTGCAGGTGGTCAATACCATTTTATCCGTAGACCACGATTGTACGCCGGAGATGACGGCCATGCTGGGCTCTTCCCTGGCGCTGTGCATTTCGGTCGCGGGCGTGCAGGTCGGCCGCATCGACGGGCAATACATCATCAATCCGTCAGTGGAACAAAGCGAGAAGAGCGACATCAGCCTGAATCTGGCCGGCACCAGTGAGGCAATCAATATGGTCGAAGCCGGCGCGAAGGAAGTCAGCGAAGAAGATATGCTCGGTGCGCTGATGTTCGGTCATGAATATATCAAGAAACTATGTGCGTTCCAGGAAGAGATCATTGCTGCGGTCGGAAAAGAAAAGCGCGAGATCAAGCTGTATACGGTGGATGAAGGCATCGACCGCGAGGTTCGTGAGCGCTTTGAAACGCCGATCCGCGAAGCCGTTTCCATCGAGAAAAAACTGGAGCGCTACGCGAAGATCGATGAGCTGACAGAGGAAGCCGTCGCGCTGTTTGAGGCGCGTGAATATGAGAGCGAAAAAGAAAAGACGGCTGCGCTCAAGCAGGTAAAGGAGATCTGTCATGCCATTGAGGCTGATGAGGTGCGCCGCCTGCTCATCGAAGATAAGGTGCGTCCGGACGGCCGCAAGATCAATGAGCTGCGCCCGCTGAATTCACAGGTGGACCTGCTGCCGCGCGCGCATGGCAGCGCGATGTTCACCCGCGGCGAGACGCAGGTGCTCAGCGTGACCACACTGGGCGCCATCAATGATAATCAGATCATCGATGATCTGACCGAAGTGGAGAGCAAGCGTTTCATGCATCACTATAACTTTCCGCCGTATTCGGTCGGTGAGACCGGCCGCATGGGCAGCCCGGGCCGCCGCGAGATCGGACACGGTGCGCTGGGCGAGCGGGCATTGCTGCAGGTGCTGCCTTCGCTGGAAGAATTTCCTTACACGATCCGCACTGTCGCGGAAGTGCTGGAATCTAATGGTTCTTCATCACAGGCCTCCATATGCGCAGGCACGATGTCGCTGATGGCGGCCGGCGTGCCGATCAAGGCGCCGGTGGCCGGGATCGCCATGGGACTGATCATGGATGAGGAAAGCGGCAAATATACGGTGCTGACCGATATTCAGGGCATGGAGGATCATTTCGGCGATATGGACTTCAAGGTTGCCGGTACGCAGAAAGGCATTACTGCGATGCAGATGGATATCAAGGTAAAGGGCATCACCAGAGAGATCTTCGAGGAAGCGCTGGCGCAGGCCAAGAGCGCCCGTGCCGAGATCCTGGCCAACATGATGACAGCCATCAGCGAACCGCGCCCGGATGTGAGCCCATATGCGCCGAAGACCCATATCATGCATATCAAGACCGATAAGATCAAGGATGTCATCGGTCCGGGCGGAAAGATGATCAATCAGATCATCGATGCCTGTGACAAGGTCAAGATCGACATCGATGACGACGGTCAGGTGGTCATCTATCATACGGATCGCGAAGCCATCGATAAAGCCGTGCAAATGATCGAAGATATCGTACGCGAGGCCAAGGTCGGCGATATTTACGATGCCACAGTGTCACGCATCGAGAAATTCGGTGCCTTCGTCACGCTGTTCCCTGGCACGGATGGACTGCTGCACATCTCAAAGATCTCGCATAATCGTGTGGATAAGGTCGAAGATGTGCTCAAGATCGGTGACAAGATCGAAGTCAAGGTCACGGAGATCGACAGCAAGGGCCGTGTGAATGTCAGCGCCAAGGCGCTTCTGCCAAAGCCTAAGCATGAGCACCGTGAGGGAAAGAAGACGCCAAAAAACGATAATCAGTGATCAAAATGCGCTTGCGCAGCTTTACGCAAGCGTTTTCTTTTTATGAAAGAAAATGAAAAAAACTGTATGGTTTTTATGTGCTTTATGATAAAATAGATAAGAGGTGAATGAAATGATCAACTGGTTTGAAGAAGCTGAAAAATATAGAGACGATTTGATCCGCGACCTGCGCGGGCTGATCGCGATCCCATCGCTGCGCTGCGATGAGGAACGCCGTGAGGGCGCGCCCTTTGGCGAAGGGCCGCGCCAGGCACTGGATTACATGCTGCAGCTGGGTGAAGAAAACGGCTTTGCGTGCAGTGATGTAGACGGCTATGCCGGCGTCATCACGATGGGAGAAGGAGCGGAAAGCGTCGGGGTGCTCGGTCATCTTGATATCGTCCCGATCGGAGAAGGATGGACAAAGGATCCGTTTTCCTGCACAGAGGAAGATGGCTACCTGTTCGGCCGCGGTGTGCTTGATGACAAAGGACCGGCGATGGCTGGTTTCTATGCGATGAAGATGCTGAAAGACAACCATATCCCGCTGAACAAGCGGATCATGCTCATCCTTGGCTGCGATGAAGAAAGCGGCATGGAGTGCATGGATTATTACAAGGAACACGGCGAGATCCCGCAGTGCGGCTTTGTCCCTGACGCGGATTTTCCGGTGACTTATGGCGAGAAGGGCGGACTGCATGTGCTGCTCAAAGGCAAGGCAGATACTTGCATCGTTTCGATGCATGCCGGCACTCGTCCCAATATCGTCATCGGCAAGGCCGAGATGGAGATGGCGGAATGGAACGAGGAGCTCGCGGCACAGTTCGCATTTTATCTGAGATCACATCAGCTGCAGGGCAGCGCAACGCCGAAAGGCAGTCATGTGATCTTGCATATCGACGGTGTATTCTCTCATGCCGCTGAACCATATAATGGCGTGAATGCCGCTTTGCACCTGCTCAATTTCGCAGGCTGCGCATATGATGACAAATTTGCGCGTGATACGTATGAGATGCTTTGTGACTGGCAGGGAAAGCCGCTGGGCATCGACTGCTATGGAGCATATATGGGCTTTCTGACCATGAATACCGGCATCATCTCGCTGCAGGAAGACGGCACTTGCGAGATCACCATCGATATCCGTTACCCCAATGACGCAGATGTCGGCGCGATCATGGATGGCTTCTGCAAAGCGTGCCAGGAGCGCGATTATGATCTGAAGCCTGTGATGGAGAGCGATTCCGTACCGCTGTTCGTCGATCCTGATTCAGATCTGGTCAAGACGCTGATGGATGTTTACCGCAAGTATACCAAAGATGAATTCTCACCGGCCAAGACGATCGGCGGCGGCACGTATGCTCGCAAATTTGATCAGTTCGTAGCCTTTGGACCGGAGGATCCCCACAGCGTGAAGACGACAGACGCTTTCGTTGGCGGCCCGCATCAGCGTGATGAGGGCATCAAGATCGAAGATCTGCTGCGCGCGATGGCCATTTATGCCGCCGCGCTGGAAACGCTGGCAGGCTAGAGGTGCTCCATGCGAATGAGGAGACTGCCTTGGGCAGAGGAATATCTGAATCAGTCTGAGATCGTCATCAAGGATCCCGCAAAGATGAAAGGCAGGTGGCGTCAGCTCGTCAAGGGCGAGAAGCTGCATCTGGAGATCGGCTGCGGGAAAGGCGATTACTGGAATCTGATGGCACAGAAAGAGGAACAGGACGGCTGGATCGCCATAGAGCGCAATGTCAGTGTCGCCGGCATCGCCGTGCGTAAATTCGATGCGATGCACAATGATCCTGCGCGGATGCGCTTTATCTGGGGCGATGCAGAAAAGGTAGACGAATGGTTCGGTGAAGGGGAGATCGACATCATCCATCTCAATTTCTCCGATCCATGGCCGAAGCGCCGCGCCCATAAGAAGCGGTTGAGCTCACAGGCTTTCATCGCCCGTTATGAGAAGATCCTGAAACCGGGAGGCAGCATTCAGATGAAGACAGACAATTCATCGCTGTTTGAATACTCGATCCTGCAGTTTCAGGATTGTGGATGGAGGCTCAGCGAGTTCAGCGTGGATTACCGCAGGGAGCCCCATGAAGAAGATGTAATCACTGAATATGAACAGCGTTTTCTCACGCTTGGTCAGCCGATCTATCGTGCTGTCTGGGCTAAGGATGGAGGAATGATGGATGAAGGAACTGATGAATGAACTGAAAGA
>ERZ1643246.1415-NODE-1415-length-26184-cov-7.113169_pt1 | contig 26184 bp, 11 predicted proteins | sample MGYA00579265_ERZ1643246 | MGnify/ENA primary metagenome ERZ1643246 (study PRJEB29033, sample SAMEA4952261) | chicken gut metagenome | biome: Broiler Chicken; feature: Gastrointestinal Tract; material: Caecum | place: Ireland | collected 2018 | study: Broiler...
GGCGGAAAAGAGACCGCCGCTGACGCCAATGAGGTTCCAAAGACGGGAGACTATGCGGGAATGACGCTGCTGTACGTCCTGGCGGCAGCAGGAAGTCTGGCTGCAGTCCTGGCAGCGTCAGAGAAACGGAAAGGTTAGAGCAGCACGGAAACAGTGCATCAGACTCTTGCCAAATAAAATTTCACACAGTGAAAAAGAAAGGAAAAGTTTATGAAAAAGAGAGAAAAGAAAGCGCTTGCTTTTCTGATGGCGGCGGCGATGACAGTCTCGGGGCTGTCTGGCTTCGGCGCAAGGGAAGCGAAAGCGGACGAATCAGATTTCGTCTCAGTCGGACAGAATGTCCTTCTCGGAAAGACTGCGATCGCATCGTCAGTCGCGAACAATGCCGGTCCGGAACTTGCTGTGGACGGCGTGAAAGACCAGCCGCAGCAGTGGAATTCTGCGGATATGAAGGGAAGCGCGATCCGTGACGACGGCTCCCAGACCCCGCAGTGGATCCTCATCGACCGCGGCGAGGACGCGCAGCCGGCAGATATTACAAGCATTAAGCTCTGGTGGAATGTAAAGGTCTGGGCTACCGAATATCAGATCCTGACATCAGACACCTCGGATCTTACTGCGAACCCGGCGGATACGGAAATCCCGGAAGAGGAGCTGGCAGAGTGGACCACGATCGCGGAAGTAGACCGTGAGGGATCCGGCGCCGGCAACGGCTGGGTGACCAATACCGGAGACCAGGACATCGCGGACAACGCGGCGAATACGGATACGATCACAGCATCGTCCAACCCGGCACTGGCGGAAGGCGCTCAGGCGCTCAGGTATGTCCTTGTTTATTTTACCGAGGTAAATCCCCAGGCAGGAGGACATAATGTCAATCTGCGCGAGATCGAAATGTTTGATGATTCCGTGCGCGTGGATACCCAGGCTGTCCTGGATACCGTGACAGCGGATGACCTGAGCATTTCTGACGGAAAAGTCGTGATCAGCAGCGACCTGCCGGAGACAGTAACAGAGAATGTGACTCTGTCCGTTGCGGGCAGCGATCTGGAAAATGTCATTGATAATGAAGGCAATGTGAGCGGATACAATATCGGGGAACGCACAGTCACGCTGATCGTTAAGGCACAGGCAAATGCAGAAGAAGAGAATTACGCGAAGAAGAACCTGACGATCACAGTTCCGGACAACAGCGGGAATTACCCGGACGGATATTTCCCGTCAGTGGAAGCAGCGGCGCAGAATGCAAAACCGGAAGTCATCCCGACTCTTCAGGAATGGTACGGATATAAAGATTCGTTCACTCTGGGCGGATCCTCAAAGATCGTCTATAATGACGCAAAGGGCGTAGGGCTGGCTGACGTGGCTGCGAATATGCAGGCGGATCTTAAAGAGATCACAGGACTGGATCTGGCTGTGGAGGCAGGGACTTCTGCCGGAGCTGACGATATCTATATCGAGTCAGCTGACGATACATATAAAGTAGGAGAGGAAGGCTATCTCCTGGTGACGGATGACAGAGGTCTGAAGATTTACGCGCCGTCCTACACGGGAGCGCTGTACGGTACGATTACAGTGGAGCAGATCCTCTGGCTTTCAGACGGTACCAACACAGTGCCTCAGGGCATCGCGAGAGATTACCCGGCGTATGAGGTGCGCGGCGTGATGCTGGACGTGGCCCGTACGCCGTACAGGATACAGCAGATCGAAGATTATACAAAAATACTGCTCTGGTATAAGATGAATGAGTTCCATCTCCATATCAGTGACAATGACAACGCGAATATCGGGACAGCCGGTGACGGAAAGACAGATAACCATGAAGGTTTCCACCGTCTGGAAAGCGATACCTTCCCGTCCCTTACATCAGGCGTGAAGCATGCAGGTATCCCGGAAGAGCTTGTAAATGCGGATTATTATAATAATAACGCGGACTATCAGGGAAATCCGGAGTATACAAAGGAAGAGTGGATCGAGCTGAGGGATGTGTGCAGCAGCAAAGGCATCAATATGATCACAGAGATCGACCTGCCGGGACATTCCCTGCTTTACAACGACTATGCGGATGAAAACCCGGATAATATCAGCTGGCTCGAGGGAGGCGTGCGCTATACATCAGGCAATATCGGCACAAATGGCGGTGACGAGCTCCTTGACCTGGTAGGCACGAATAAAGACCGCGCCCTTCAGTTCGCGAAGACGCTGTGGAATGAGTATACATCTTCCGACCCGTCTGTAAACGGCGGTCTGTCCGAGCCTGTCATCGACAGCGATGTGGTGCACATCGGCTCAGACGAGTACTGGGATCACGGCACAGCCGGGATCAGGGACGCATTCGCGAATTTTGCAAATGAAATGCGCAAAGTGATCCAGGGGAACCTGGGAGAAGACACAAAGATCCGTATGTGGGGCGCAGGAAGCGTAATGTTCTCAACAGCAGAGACTGTCCTTGAGGATGTGGATCTGGCGGAGAATTTCCAGCTTGACCTCTGGTATCACGGATATGACAATGCAAAACAGAGGATCGAGGAAGGCTATGAGATCGTGAACTGCCGTGATTCCTATATGTATGGAAATCCTGGACGTTCCGGACGCGATGTGCCGAACGCGGAATACCTCTTTAACAAATGGAACCCGACGATGGTGGAAGACAACAGCCCGACACCTGGAACAGGATCCAACCCGCTTCTCGGTGAGCCGAACCTCCTGGGAGCGAAGACTGTGATCTGGGGCGACCAGAGCCAGGAAGGTATGATCGAGAAAGACGTACATCAGAGGGTGCTGCGTGCGGTATCTATTGTCAGTGAAAAGACATGGGGCGGCACGGAAGCGGACGATACGTTTGATCAGTTTGAGCTGCGGGCAGCGCGCCTTGCAGAGGGACCGGGCACAGAGATCGCGATGGAAGTAGAATCCGCAAGCTCTCTTGTGCTGGATTATGATTTCAGCAATCTGTCCTCTGACGGAAAGACCGTATATGACGCCAGCGGAAACGGCTACAACGGAACTCTGAGCGCAGCAGGAACAGTGAGCGAAGACGGATATCTGACCTTTGACGGCAGCAATATGCTGACAACAGAACTGACGACACTGTCCTATCCGTATACGGTGTCCTTTGACATCCGTATGGATGCTGAAGAGGGAGCGGCGAATACAACAGACTCCTCTATCTTCTCGGGATATGACGGTCAGATCCAGGCAGCGGGAACAAAAGACGGAAATCTTTCCGCGAATGTAAATTATTTTACAAGAGACTTTAATTACAGGATCCCGACAGACGGGACAAGCGTAAATGTGACCCTGGTGGGGACATTCCAGGGAACAAAGCTGTATGTTGACGGCCAGCTGGTGACATTCCTCTCTCAGAAGGCGGACAATGACGGCGTGGCTCCGGGCAATGTGCAGACAATGTATTCATCCGTAGTCCTTCCGCTTGAAAAGATCGGCGAAGGGCTGCATGCGGAGATCGCGAACCTTCAGGTATACAACAGGGCGATGTCAGCAGAGGAAGCGGCAGCGTATTGTAACGGCGACTGGGCAGATGCGGATTACGCCAGGACAAATGTGGCTCAGAACGCGTACGCGGGAGGTCTTTCCAGGGCAGCGTCAAGAGATGGCGACAGCGGGACCTCATACGACAATACAAACGGACGTGTAAGGGTAGCGTTTAAGGCGATCGACGGAGACGCGTTTACATTAAAAGATGATCCGGCGGCTCAGATGGACGAGGCAAGCTCTGACATCTATTCTTACTGGATCGGAAATGCAAGCAACAGCTCTCTGACAGTGGATCTCGGCGAGATCAGAGAGATCAGCGAAGTACAGATCCAGTGGAGATACGGCGGAAAGGGCAGAGATTATGACATCGAGGTTTCTCTCGACGGCGAGATCTGGAATACACTCAAGGAAGTGCGGGGCAATCAGGACTTCCTGGCTACTGTCACAGCGGATGAGCCGACAGAAGCGCGTTATGTAAGAATGCAGGGGATCTCCTACAATTCCGGCTCAGGGTACTTTATCCAGGAGTTCCTTGTATATGAAAAGGCAGACAAGAGTGACCTGATCTCTGCGCTGGAAGAAGCGGAAAAGCTCATTGAGGAAAACGGGCTTGGATTTGAGAGCGAAGATATTGATGCGGCGGAACTCTATAACGCGGCAGTGCAGGCAAAGGCGGCAAGAGAGAACGGGATCATTTCCGCAGCAGATATGCAGGCGGCGCTGGACAGACTGAACGCGGCGATCAGCAATTATGATCCTGAACCGGAACCTGAACCAGAGCCGGAGCCGGAAACTGTGACCGTAACATTTAGTTCAAACGGCGGAAGCGCAGTGGACGCACAGAAAGTGGAAGTCGGAAAGACTGTGGTCAGACCGGAAGATCCGGAAAAAGAAGGATATGTGTTCGGCGGCTGGTATACAGATGAAGCATGCACCGAAGCATATGATTTCGATACGGCTGTGACGGATGACATGACATTGTACGCAAAATGGACGGAGGCAGAACAGCCGGATCCGGAGGACCCGGACAAACCGGTGGATCCGGATGAACCGGAAGACCCGGATCAGCCGGGCGGTACAGATCAGCCGGAAGATCCGGACCAGCCGGGAGATACAGACAAACCGGATGATCCGCAGAAACCGGCAGATACAGATAAACAAGAGCCGTCTGCAGACACAGATAAAGCAGTCCAGTCCGGAGATCATGCGGCTGTGGGTGCATGGCTCGCGGTACTGATCCTTTCAGGGACAGCGGTATCCATCTGTGCGGTAAGAAGACGCAGAGGATAAATTTTGACCGGTCTTTGGGACTGAATACAAAGGAAGCATGGATGATCAACACCATGCTTCCTTTTTTTGCCTTTCTGACTGATATCCGATGAAAAATAGGGTTCTATTTTACACAGGTTTCTATTTTACAAAAGTTTCTGGTATGATTCTCTATTCAATTATTTTCCGGGCGGAAATAGAATAAAGTCAGGATTACTCTGCCTAAATATGGAAAAGCGCATTATGGCAGGAACTTTTATTGAAATGATGCGGAAGAAAGGAGGAGAGACAGTACAGCAGAGGATCTGGACAGTAAATTCAGAAACAAGACGAGGAGGAACGAGATATGCGTAAAAAGGCGGGGCGCGCATTAAGCGCTTCTGTTGCGGCTGTGTGCCTGCTCACATCAGTGGATTTCAGCGGTATGGGCAGCGTGCTGGCGGCAGGGCAGCCATCGGCGGACGTGCCGTGGACGACGACCAGGTATGAGCTGGAAGACGGACGCACGTTTACCGGAACAGGCGCGACACAGGATATTGCCATTAAGACGGGAAACCGTTTTTCAGGCGGAAGAGCCATTGACACCATGGATAAGAACGGCGACGGCGCGGGAGTTGCGATCGAACCGACAGTGACAGAGAACGGACTGTATCAGGTGGTGCTCGGATACTCGAAAGGCCGTGCTTATGCAGAGGGAAAGATCGCGCTGTATAAAAATGATACGAGGATTGATTATTTTGAAACAAAGACAACAGGGACTGATCCCGGGGTAGAACCGGTCGTCCAGTCGGATGCCATTGCGGTAAGGCTGGAAGACGGAGATGAGCTGAGCCTGCGCTCTGACACAGGAGATGCGACAGACGCGGTAGCATGCTTTGACTACCTGGATATCAGCCTGTGGGGCGGACGCTATGAGGCGGAGAACGGAGAATTCACCCTGGACAGCATGGAAGCAGAGGCAGTGGAAAACGCATCCGGCGGAATGGCTGTCGACGGGTTTGAGAAGACAGACGGAGCCGGAGTGGAATTTCCGTTTACGATCCCGGCGGACGATACTTATTATCTGACCCTTGGATACACAAGAATTAATTATGAGATCGCGGACCAGATCGGCGTTTACGTGGACGGAGAGAGGGCCGGCGAGATCACCCTGAAATCCGGCGGGAATACAGGGGATTACATTGAGTCCGACCCGGTGGAGATGCAGCTGGCTGAGGGAAGTAAGATCACAGTCAAAACATCCGAATCAGACGGCGACCAGGGACTCCTGATGATGGATTACCTTAAGATCCAGCCGAAGACCACGAGAGTGGCACAGGATTCTGACCCCGCGTTTGCGAGTAAGATCCTGCGCGTGATGGCTGGCGATGAGATCACGGTGCCGGTAAAGAATGTCGCGGAAGGAACAGCACTGAGTTATGAGTCTTCCGCGCCGGAAGTGGCGTCAGTTGACGCGGCAAGCGGAAAGATCACGGCAGCGGCGGCAGGGGAAGCGGTGATCACAGCGACAGCAGGAGAGATCACATTTACATGTAAGATCCAGGTCGTAGATGCAGAAGAAGAACTTGCCGTACCGGTCAGCAGCTATGAGGCTGAGGAAGGCGAGCTCATCGCAGGGGATAAGGCGGATCCGGTCATCAAGTCGGGCAGCACATTCTCCGGCGGGAAATGGGTGGAGATCTATGACGCGGGCACTGGCGCAGCGGTCAAGATCACTCCCGACATCCAGGAGCAGGGCGAGTATTCCCTGACCATGCGCTATGCAAAGGGAAGCATGTACCCGAATGATTCTGTATCTGTGTATGTAAATTCCCAAAAAGTCGGAGATTTCTATATGGATTCCGGCAGCCTGACAGCTACGAGGAACACAAATACGATCGTCACAGAACTGAAACCGGGTGATGTCGTCATGGTACGCAAGGACAACGGACAGAATTCCCTCTTCCGTTACGATTACCTCATGGTTTCCCCGGTGACGACAGTTCCGGTAAGAGGCCTGACCATGGACGAGGAACAGGTGACAGTCGCAGATCAGGAGACATATCAGGTGAAATACACACTCTCCCCGGAGTATGCGACAGATGACCTTGTGTGGAGCAGCGATAACACAGACGTTGCCGAAGCAGACGGAGGCATGATCTGGGCGCGCGGCGAAGGCGAGGCAGTGATCACTGCAAAATCCATTTACAATGATGCGATCCAGGCGCAGATGAAAGTCACGGTCGTACCGAATGACAAGATGGAGAGCATCGCGAGCGCGGACATGGAAGTCAGGATCGATAAGACTTACCCGCGCGTGATGGAGTACCGCATGACAGGCTCCGGCAATACTATGGACGGAAACAGCCAGCCCATGGATACGATCCGGATCAACGGCACGGATTACAAGCCGGAGGTCACATTCGAAAAGACAGCCGGGGATACAGCGGTATACACGGTTTATGTAAAAGAGCTGGACGCAACGCTGACGATCCAGGCGAAAGTGGAAGGCACGATCCTTAAGATGGACTTCACGGACATCAAAGAGAGCGAAGATAAGTCAAAGAGGATCTTCACGATCGAGCTCCCGGACCAGAACCTTGTGACCGTGAGCAGCAGGGAAGAGACCGCGCAGTTCGCGGGATCCAAGATGCAGCCGGATATCACGAAATCAGGCGACCAGTACATTGACCTGACGACAGTGACAGCGGAAGCGGACGATGAGAACTTTAACTATGCATTCCTCTCCAACGGCAAAGTAGCCGCAGGTATCCGCAGCAATGCGTACAGCACAAGCGACGGAGACCAGGGTGCGCCGCGCCGTGTCATCAAGGCGACTGACGCAGAGGGAAGCTCATTCCGCACAAGCATCAGGAGCGGCTCCTGGGTATGGAGAAGAGAAGACTATACAAAGAAATTCATCACTTACGATGAGGACGGAAACGCAGGGGATGTGCAGACAAAGACATATGAAGATACGCCGAACACAAACGATATGCCGCTTGTCTATGTAGCTCTGGCTGAGGATCTGAACGGCACGGGCACAGTAGACTGGCAGGATGCGGGTATCCGCTTCCGCGATATCATGGAGACGGCGATCGGCATGGACAAGATCCCAGATGCAGTCGTACAGCGTCTGATCATGCCGCAGGCAGGGGAAGGAAACTATCCGTTTATCTCTTCCCTCGATGAGACGAAGCGTGTATACCTGAACACAGACGGGCTGGGCCAGATCATCTTGGACAAGTACCACAACCTGGGATACTGGGGCGATTTCAGCGTCTATGACGACCATCTGGGCGGACTGATCGACTTCCGCAAGTTCGTGTCTGACGCGACAAATAAGTACAATGGATTTGTCGGAGTACACAGCAACTTCACAGAAGTATTTGCCAAGACAAACCAGTTCAGCACAGAGAGCGTGCAGATGAGCGCGGACGGGCTCACACCGAACAGCAAGGGATACAAAGCGTACGGATTCTTCCTGCATCAGTGCTATATGGCGGATGATACATGGGAGGCACTCTCCGGACAGCGCCGCGACAGTATGAAGATGTTCGTGGAGGATGTCCCGGACCTGGGATTCATTTACAGTGATGTATATTACTGGAACGGATGGCGCGGACAGCGTCTGATCGACGATTACACAGCGAACGGGCTGGCTTACTTCGTAGAGTGGCCGTATATTTCCGAGGAAGCGTCTGTGTGGGCACACTGGGCAGTAGAGAAAGATTACAGCCCGGCAAGCAACAAGGGATATTCAAGCGATATCGCGAGATTTATCTTTAACCATACAAAGGACCGCTGGGACAACAATGCGTCCAAGTGCGACAACGAGCGTGTGCCGAACAGCTGCAACCTGCTGATGGGAGCAGATACGACATCCTACGAAGGATGGGTGCACGACGGTGTAAACCAGTATGACTACATTATCGAGAAAGTATTTAACAACAACCTGCCGACCAAGTATATGCAGCACTTCCCGATCATCCGCATGGATAAAGACGCGGAAGGCTGGGGCGAGCACATCTGGTTCGAGGACGGGCTGGAAGTATACCGCGATGCAGACGGCAGGCGCGTGATGGAAAAAGACGGCAAACTCGTGTATACAGAGGATGCATACCTGATCCCGTGGGATGAGGGCGACATGCAGACCGTAAACAGCGATGAGGACAAGGAAGTCAAGCTCTACCACTGGAATGAAAACGGCGGCACAACTACATGGGAGCTTCCGGACAGCTGGAGCGGTCTTGGAACCGTTTACCTGTATAAGCTGACAGACCTTGGAAAGACGGACGAGCAGGTCATCAGCGTAAACAACGGAACGATCACACTGAGCAATATCGAGGCGAAGACTCCTTATGTCATCTACAAAGGTGAGGCTGCCCCGACAGAAGATGTGAACTATGGCGACGGCACCTTCGTAAAAGACCCGGGATTCAACTACGGCGACCTGCGTGAGTGGACAGTCGTATCCGGAAATCCGGAAGTCCGCAAGAATGACAACGAAGGCGACCTGCAGTCAACGATCAACAAGTATGACGGAAACTTAAGGAACTACGAGCTCATCATCCCGGACAGCCAGGAGACAGAAGTAACCCAGACAGTGACAGGGCTCAACGGCGGCGAAGAGTACGCGGCATCCGTTATGGTAGAGGTCGAGCAGGGCAAAGAGCGTATGGCATCCATCAAGGTGGACTGCGGCGGGGAGACTGTGGAGAACTACACCACGAAGTCCATCCTGGAGCAGTATGACGCTTATGATTCCAAGGCCGGCACCTACATGCTCAGGATGAGAGTCGTATTCAAAGTGCCGGAAGGCGAGGACAGCGCGACGATCCGTCTGTGCGCGGCAGAAGGAGAAGGCAAGGTGCGCTTCGACAATGTGCGTGTATACGACACGACGACCCCAGAGGCGCCGGAAGACGCGGAGAACGTTGTGTTCTATCAGGATTTCGAGTACGGCAAACGTACGGATCCGGAAGTACGCGCAGAGAACAAAGCAACTTATGAGAGCTACTATCCGTTTAACTTAGGATCCGCGGGAGGGATCCGCGAGGCAAGGGCAATGCTCCAGAGCCGTCACGATCCGTATACGCAGAACAATAAGAACGCAGGATGGGATCCGGCTACGATCATGGTAGATATGGCGCTGGACGGCGACCACTCACTGTCCGTCATTACAGACAGCCTGGGCGCGGCATTCCAGACAACGCCGCAGACGATCCGGTTCGAGAACGGACATACATACCGGATTTCCTTTATCTATCAGAATGCGCTGGATGACACATTCGCATTCGTGCTGGGCGCTGACCAGAACAGCGAGCCGATCTATCAGGAATCACTGAAGGCAACGCCGGCGAAGACAGGAAACAAGACATTTACTTATGAGTTTACAAGCACATCCGACCAGACATGGTTCTCCATCAACCGTGTGAACCGCGATGTCGTTGTATCGGAAAACCCGAACCCGTTCGTGATCGACAATATCCTCGTGGAGGATCTGACGGAGCCGGCACCGGTGGAAGAATACACGATCAGTGCGGAAACACCTGAGGGTGCGGAGATCACAGTACCTGAGAAAGGCACTGCGGGAGAGTCAGTGACTGTCAGAGTAGATGTCAAAGATACTGATAAAGAAGTGGATGCAGTGACAGTGACAGGCGCGTCCGGCACAGCAGTGACCGTGACAAAGGTAAGCGGCACTGAGTATACATTTACTATGCCGGAAGAAAATGTGACAGTGGCGGTTGCGCTGAAGGACAAAGCGGCGGATAAGACCGCTCTTGCAAATGCGATCGCAACAGCAGAAGAGAAGCAGGAAGCTGATTACACGGAAGAGACGTGGGGACCGTTCGCAGACGCTCTGGCAGCAGCAAAGGAAGTAAATGAAAACCAGGCTGCAAAACAGAGCGAAGTGGAGAAAGCACTGGAAACACTCCTCTCCGCGATGGATGCCCTGGAAGAGGCGGCAGAGGAGCCGGAGCCGACACCGGAAAAGCCGGACAAGACAGCGCTTGACCAGAAGATCAAAGAAGCGGAAACGCTCAAAGAGAAAGATTACACGTCGACAACATGGAAGGCGTTCCAGGATGCACTGGATGCGGCTAAGCTTGTCAGCGCGGATCCGGACGCAGAGCAGGCGGAGATAGACGCTGCGCTCCAGGCTCTGGAAAGCGCGGCCAATGCGTTAAAGCCGATCGAGAAGCAGCCGGAAGAGAAGCCTGACAGCGATAAAACCCCGGACGGTGATAAAGATACCGGAAAGGATGGAGGCGCAGTACAGACCGGAGATACAGCGCCCACAGGGGCACTGCTGGCAGTCGTGATGTTGGCGGCGGCTTTGGCGGGAAGCAGTATAATGATCCGCAGAAAACACAGAAGATAAGATCTTAAGATTTGGATCTGCCGGAAAAACCGGCGGGAAAAAACCAGGAAATCAGGGGACACGCTGATTTCCTGGTTTTTCTCAAATCTCAGGCATGGGCTTTCCGATACGCGGAGGGCGATATGCCCTCGATCTTTTTAAATACCTTGCTGAAATAATACACATCGCTGAATCCCAGCATATCGGAGATCTTCTGGAGCGGCAGCGCAGTGAACTGGGTGAGCAGTTCCCTGGCGCGCTCGATCTTCATCCGGTTGAAAGAATCGATCGGGGTCATGTTCCTGTACTTTTTAAAGACCCGGCAGAGGTGTACCTTTGACACATTCATCTCGTCGGCCAGCAGCTGGAGAGTGATGCTGTGGGAGAGATTATCGCGGAAGTAAGTCTCGATCTTTTCCACGAGCTGTTCCCCTTTGAGGGACTGGTCCTCGGCTGCGCCCTGAGCGCCGAAAAGTTCGGTCAGGAGCAGGGAGAAGTTGGATGCGAGCTCCTCGAAAGAAGAGGAGAAGCAGTAGATATTTTCTACGTAGAAGACACTGTCTATGCGGCGCTCCTTGCGGTCATGGAAATTCTGTGCCAGCGCTTTCAGGATAAAGATCAGATCCGCCTGGCTGGCGACGATCGTGCGCTGCTCTCTTTCCCATTTCATACAGAGGCGCAGGATGTTAGAGTGGATCAGGTCTCTGTCGTCCTGGCGGATCAGGAGAGTGAGGAGCTCGATCAGGTCCGTGACATTTTCCGCCGGCTCTGAAGGCGGCAGAGTATGGCAGCAGCGGCTTATACCGAGTACTGTATTGCGGACGCAGTTCTGGTGTGCGCTCTGGATATTGGGTCCAAGAACCTCTGGCGGGCTGGACATGTAATAGCAGGTCACCGGAAGGTCAAAGTGCCCTGTGAGTTCGCCGGTAATGCCCTGCAGCAGGATCTCTGTTTCTTCCGGCGAGCCTCCAAAATCCAGGAGCACGACTTTTTCATTGCTGAATATCCCATCAAAAGACAGGACAGTATTACCGGGAACATGTCTGGTAAAATAATCCTGGATCACGGAATTCGGGATATACCCGGCGACCGGGTGAAGGAGGCTCCCGGCATTGCTCAGCGGCGTGCAGAAGATGAAGTAACAGATCAGGATGCTGCCGCCTGATGTGATGGAGCCGATATCTAAAGATTCGTTTCCTGAAAAGAATGAATAGATATTCTGAGGGACACGTGCTTTTTCCAGTCTCTTACGGCAGGACTCCAGACATTCTTTGAGCTCGTTCATCTCGATCGGTTTTAAGAGATAATCTTTGACACCCAGGTGCATTGCCTGTTTCGCATACTCAAACTCCTGATATCCGCTGATGACCACAGGGATCGCGGACACGCCGGCTTCTTTCATTTTCTGGATCAGGGTGAGCCCATCCATCCGGCTCATGCGGATATCCGTGATCACGACGGCAGGGCTCGTTTCCAGTATGCGGGGAAGTGCCTCCACACCGTCGGCTGCTGTCCCGACGACCTCATAGTCCGGGCTCAGGTCACTTACTTTTTTGCACAATGTCTTCAGGGCAAAGACCTCATCTTCTACAATAAATATTTTCATTATTCATCCACCTCTGGTACCTTTTTTGTGATCTCTATCTGTACATAAGCACCCGGTCCGTCCGGGTTATTCCCATAAGTAAAGCGGAAGCAGCCCCGGTAGAGGATCCTGCACCGGATATAAATATTGACGATCGCGAGATTCCCGATCTTACGCTTGATGATCTCGTTCTGGTCGGTCAGACCCTTGTCTGCCTTTTGGAGCTGATCCGCGATCTGGGCCATGCTTTCCTCCGTAAACCCGGAGCCATTGTCCACGATCCGGATCCGCCAGGCGTCCGGCGTGCCGGAGATGTCGACGTTGACGGAAAAATGGCTGACCGCCGCGGAGAAGCCGTGATTGATGCAGTTCTCAACAAGAGGCTGCAGAGTGAATTTGGGGAGCTGTTCCCTGAGAAGGACATCATCTGCGGTAATGTAGATATCCATTTTCCCCTCATAACGCTTCTGTATCAGGAATGCATAGTTTTTAAGATGGCTGACTTCATCCTCTACAGAGTAGATGTCCCGCGTATAGTCGGAGATATAGCGGAGCATCTTGGAGAAGCAGATGCACAGGTCGCACACTTCCTGGTCATCATTCATATAGGCGGCGCATTCGATCATGGATATCGTATTGTAGATCGTATGCGGGTTCATCTGCGACTGGAGCGCCAGATAGTTGGCGCGCTCTTCATTCGCCTGGCTCTGGATACTGATATTGATCGCGTTTTTCAGATGGGCGAACATTTTCTGGAAGGACTGGTTGATGCTTTCGATCTCTTCGGTGTTGTACGTGCGGGGAAGCTCCAGGGACAGATTGTCCAGCGACACTTCTTTTAAAGCCTGGTTCAGGTCATTCAGCGGAGCTACCATGCGGCGCGTGAGCACCCGGAAGAGTATGAGTGCAGTGCCTGCAAGGCAGAGGAACACCGCGAAGATCAGCACAAGGGATTCCACGCCAAAGGGCACCAGGGAGAGAAACGAACAGCTCAGCACAACAGTCCAGCCGGAATAGTCGGATGTGCTGTAAGCGATCTGTGTGCCGCTGTGGAAAAAGTTCCCTTCGCTCCCTTCTTTTTCAGAGACTGTCTCATAGATCGTCCGGTAGTAATCATTAGTTGATGTGTCCCCACCTGTGAACCGGGGATAGATCCTCGTCCCGTCAGGGGCGAATAAAGAAACCCTGCCGGAAATATTGTCAAGGGAGCATATGGATTCGATCGTACTGTATTCGTTTTGGACTTCCACGATCCCGTACTGATCCCTGCCGTCTGTGATAGCGCGCGCGATGGAATATACAGGAGTCCCGGCTTCGGAAAAGCTGTCCGCGTGTACCGGGAGGACGACTTTTTCTCCTCTGGCGTCCAGGACCTGGTTTTTCCAGTGGTAGCTGGAGACTGCCGCGCGGATATGGGCAGGGTTTTCATCGGATTTTGTCATTGTATAATACACGTCATCATTAAATGCGATAATGCGGTAAGTGGAGATGTCCGGCGCGTCCAGCATGAGAAAGTAGCTGAGCATCTCATCGTCATATCTTGGTATGCTGGATGTCTCGGCGGAATCTGCCATGATCTCTGTGAAATTGCGGTTGAAGATCAGACCTGTAGCGATCCGGTCCATCCCTTCCAGGGAAGAGTCCATCCTGCTCTGTATCTGCGATACGAGCTGGCTGCGGATCTCTACGTTCCGGGCGTATTGTTCCCGGTAGATAAAGAGGAGTGTCACTGCGAAAAGCACTGTGAGCAGGAGAAGAAACGCAGTCGAATAGGTTATAAAAAGCTGGTTGAAATATTTACGTTTTTTCATATGGATCCCCACCCTTCTGTTACTGTTTTTTATTTTAGCATCGAGGGGTGTAAAAATCAAATAAACAGGCCGGAAGATGCGATATTACAAACGGCAGACTGTAGTTTACATTTCCCGGTCATTTCTTTTATAAGAGGATTGTGCTATACTTCATTTGTTGCCGTATTTATGGTTTTTACAGGAAGAGGGAAGATGATGAAGAAGATCGGAAGGATACTGATGACTGCTGCCGCGCTGCTCCTGACAGTGACAGCCTGCAGCGGACCGCAGACAGACGGTCAGAAAGAGGAAAATGTGACACTTTCTCTTATGATGCCGCAGTCTCATTATAAAGATTTTTTCAAAGAAGAAATCACACGTTTTGAGCAGGAAAATCCGGGATACCATATCGACGTCCTGCGGATCCCGGACAATCAGTGGATCGAAGTCGTGAAGACAAAGGCGGTCACAGGGGAACTGACAGATCTGATCCGTATCGATAAAAGCCTGATGGCGGATGTGGGCGCGGAGAAGTTTGTGGAAATGAACGGGGAAGAGAGCTGGTATTCCAGGGTCAGGGAAGAACAGCTTGAGAATAAGAAGATAAACGGGAAGCTGTACGGCCTGCCGGTAGGTTCCACCAGCAGTGTGGGGATGATCTATAATAAGGAAATCTTTGAGCAGATGGGGCTGGCGGTCCCCGGGACAATGGAAGAACTCTATTCCGTTTGCGGCGCACTGAAGGATGCAGGATATATCCCGGTGTATGCCTCGGACAAAGATTCCTGGACAGCGACCATCGGGTTTTCGTCGGCGGTATCCCAGGTTATGACAGATGAGGATTATGAGAAGCTTTCTTCCGGGGAAATGAAGTGGAACAATGGAGAGTACCGGAAGATACTGGATGGATTCGCCGCTCTCCGGACAGACGGGTATACCAATGAAAATTATATCGAGGCCACCTATGACAGCGCCGTACAGGCCATGGCATCCGGGAAGGCAGCGATGTATATGTCAGGGCAGTTTTTTATCAATGACGTGCAGGAGATCGCGCCGGAGATGGATCTGGGAATGGCTCCGGTGCCGTACCGGGGGGACATCCTCACAGTCAAGAGCGGAGAGGGGATGTTCGCCATATCTGCAAAATCACCGCATATCGAAGAGGCGAAAGTATTCCTGGACTGGTTCTCTTCGCCGGAAAATATGAACGAATTCAATGCCGGATGGAACCATATGCCGGTATTTAAAGACCAGGATATGGATATGGCAGAGTGGCAGCAGGAATTATACGATGATTATATCGAGACAGGCCGGACAGCCCTTGAGATCAATGAACGGTTCAGCGGGATCGATCTGAGCGAGCTGTGGAGCCTTGAGCAGGAGCGCTTTATGGGGACGGTTACGTCGGAGGAAGTGCTGGAGGGGTGGCAGGACTCTTTTGATCAGCAGAGATAGGTTTGTTAAAAAGTACAAGGGGTCAGACCCCTCTTCGGAGGGGTCTGACCCCTTGTACTTTTTATGATATGATTTTACATTATTTCAAGATAACAATTCACATTTTCCTTTTCGGCAAACCGGGGTAGAATAAGCTCAGTCAAAGGGAACAGCAAAGTTCCGAAAGAACTATTAAGATTTATCGAGGAGGTATGCTTTTATGAAAAAGTACAAGAAAGTACTGGCAGCAGGGCTTGCCCTGACAATGGGACTGGGGCTTGCGGCATGCGGAAGCGCAGGAAAGGATTCAGGTGATGACACAGCTAAGAGCGGAGAGGACGGACTTTCCGGAAAACTAGTTTACTGGTCCATGTGGAATGACACAGAGCCGCAGGGAATGGTATGGCAGGAGATTGCAGATGGATTTATGGAGGAGCATCCGGACGTAGAGATCGAGATCCAGTGGTGCGGACGTGATAATAAGAAAGTCCTGAAACCGGCCCTTGAAGGCGGCGAGACGATCGATATTTTCGAGTATCCGTTCGAGATCGACTTAAACGATTATCTGCTCGACCTGACAGAGTATGTTGATAAATCCTATCAGGCGACAGACGGAAAGAAGCTTTCCGAGGTTGTACTTCCGAGCAACCTGACAACTCCGAAGGAGATGACAGGGCTGGATATCCAGCCGGCAGTTGGCTACAAACCGTGGATGTCACTCTTTATGTACAACAAAGCGATCTTCGACGAGGCTGGAGTTACAGAAGAGCCGAAGACATGGGAAGAGCTTGACGCTGCATGTGCAAAGATCAAAGAAGCAGGATACATCCCGCTGACATTTGACGATGCTTACGCTTCATGGCTGCCGGGCATGTACCTGGAGAGAGAAAAAGGCCAGGAGTGGGTACAGCAGCTTGTAAATGATACGACAGGCGAGATGTGGAAAGACGAAGCAGTCGTAAACATGGCAAAAGCATTTGAAGATTTTGCAAACAAAGGATACTTTGATACAAAGGTAAGCGGAAACAAATATCCGGCAGGACAGATGGATATCGGAAGCGGCAACGTAGCGATGTACTACAACCTGACAGGTCTTACAACAGAGGTTAAGGATGTAACAGGCGACGACTTTGTATGGGGCGGATTCTCATTCCCGGATGTCGCAGAAGGACAGAACAGATGCGGCAAGGAAGATCCTTCAGGATGCACGATGCTGGCAGTGAACAAAGACACAGCTGACCCGGACCTTGCAATGGAATTCATCGCATATGCATTAAGCCCGGAGAACGATGCAAAGATGGTAGAAGAAGCGGGCACAACACCTGCGACTGTTGACACAGAGTGGCCGGCAAGCCTTGAGAACATGAAGAGTGTATTCGAGAATAATGAAGTAGCGCTCAACAGCGGCGCGGACATTACATCCAACCCGGATATCGCTCCGACGATCCAGGAGAACTTCATCAAACTTGCTTCCGGACAGATCACAGCGGATGAGTTTGTGAACAATATGGCAGCAGCTGCTGCGAAATAAGCAGGTTATCCCGAAAAGGTCAGTGGGTATGGCCTGGACAAAAAGGCAGAGACATGGAAGAGGGGGCCTGAACCCCCTCTTCCATCTTTTATGTAACCCATTTATGTAAAATTTATGCAAAGTAGAAAGGAAGGAAAGAAATGAAGAAAAAACAGTGGTTTGCCGTCCGGTTCCTGACGCCGGCTGTTCTGGTCATGCTGGTAATCTTCCTGTATCCTGCGGTCAGGACACTGCTGATGAGCTTTAACCAGGTAGAATTCATCACTGACGACATGAGCAGCTGGCAGTTCGTGGGCCTGGACAAATACGCGAAAGTCCTGTCAAGCCCCCTGTTCCAGCAGTCAATGATCAACTTTTTAAAGATCTGGCTTATCGGAGGCATCGTCATCTTATGTCTCGCGATGTTCTACTCCGTGATCATTACTTCGGGGATCAAGGGAAAGAACTTCTGGAGGGCAATGCTCTATCTGCCGCATATCATCAGCTCGGTAGCGCTGGTCGCAATGTGGCTGCAGTATGTATTTAACAATGAGTACGGAATGCTGAGAAAGCTGTTCGAATTCCTGCATTGGGATTACATGGCGAATTTCCAGTGGACAGCGCCTGAGCATCTGTTCCTGGCCATGATGATCGCCTATGGTTTCGCGGGAGTCGGATTTTACATGCTGATCCTTGTGGCAGGGATCGAAGGGATCCCCTCGGATTACTACGAGGCGGCAAAGATCGAAGGCGCGGGCGCGTGGAAGCAGTTTACAAAGATCACGCTTCCCCTCTTAAAAGATATCATCAAGCGCTGTATCGTGCTTTACTCCGGGGCGGCGGCAGGATTCTTCGTATACTCCAGCCTGTTCTCATTCAACACAGAGAACGCGACAGTTACCCCGATGATCTATATGTATGAAGTCGTATTCGGAAGCAATGCGGGAACAACGAGCACGGAACTGGATGTGGGAGCCGGCGCAACAGCGGGCGTGCTGATCATGATCCTGATCGTGATCGTAAACACAGTCCTCAACCGTGTGCTTCCGTCAGAAGAAGCGGATTAAGGAGGCAGAAGAGATGAAAGCAAAAGTAAAATATAAAGAAAAACACAGTCTGAAGACTCAGATCCGCCATCTGCCGAAATACATCCCTCTGGTGATCTGGCTGGCATTTACCGTGGCGATGATTGGATGGATCGTGATCGCTTCCCTGAGCACCACGAGCGAGATCTACAATGACGGCCTTCTCTCGAGCGGGCTGCACTTTGAAAACTACATCAATGTGCTCAAAAGGCACAAACTGGGCACCTATTTCCTGAACAGTATCCTCTATGCAGTGGTAGGCTGCGCGGGAGTGATCCTTATCGCGTCCCCGGCGGCGTATGTACTGGCGAGGATCCGCTTTAAAGGAAAAGCCCTTGTAAATAATATCTTTGTCCTGGGAATGTCGATCCCATCGGTTATGCTCGTAATGCCGCTCTTTAAGATGGCGACATCGCTCGGGCTGATCGGTTCCAGATGGACGCTCATGATCCTGTATATCTGTGTGAATGTACCGTTCGGCGTATTCTTCTTATCCGGATTCTTCCTCTCCCTGCCGAAGGCGCTGGAGGAAGCGGCGGAGATCGACGGATGTACACCGTCAAAGGCGTTCTGGAAGATCATGTTCCCGCTGGCGCAGCCGGGCATCGTGACACTGACGATCTTTAACTTTATCACGATCTGGAATGAATACTTCATGGCATTGATCTTTGCGAACAAGACAGAGCTGCGCACCGTATCGACCGGTCTGCAGGCGATCGTACAGTCCATGAAATACTCCGGCGACTGGGCGGGTCTGTTCGCGGGCGTTATCATCGTATTCCTGCCCACATTCGTACTGTACATCTTCCTGTCAAACAAGATCATCGCAGGAGTGACAGGCGGAGCGGTCAAAGAATAGCAGAAGGACATCAGACAACAGGAGGGAGATATGAAAGGACCACAATGGATACAGGATACGTGCAGGATCTTCGGTGTGGACGACATGGAAAAGGTGTCCGCGTACTGCCGGGAAAACTGGGGCAGCGAAGTGCTGCATGTGCTGGAGACCGCGGACAATGCATGTGAAGACCGCTTTGTCTTTGATTTCCCCTGGGACATGGAGCGGACATGGAAGCCTATGCATTTCATAGGGGAGATCGACTGGAGCCTGATCCCGTGGGGGGACAGGGAATTTCTCTGGCAGTTTAACAGGCACCGGTTCCTTCCGTGTCTTGCCCAGGCGTACCGTATGACAGGGAAAGAGAAGTACGCCGAGAATTATGTAAGGCTGATGGAGGATTGGATCGACCGTGCGGAAGAAGGAGAGAACATCGACCTTGGACCGTGGCGGACACTGGAGACAGGGATCCGCGCGGAAATGTGGCTGTCATCGCTGCCTCTTGTGGCGGAGAGCCTGGCGGTTGACGAAGGCTTCCTGGACAAGGCGGAGCGATGCCTGAGGAAACATCAGAAGAGGCTTTACGGCAATTTTCAGCCCCATAAATATATCAGCAACTGGGGCGTGCTGGAGGCCTGCGGGCTTCTCCTCATTTCCCTCGTATTCCCGGACTCGGAAAAGGAGCGCGAGACTGCCCTGAAGCGCCTGGAGGACGCGGCGGCCGTGCAGGTGCTGGAAGACGGGATGCAGTGGGAGCAGTCGCCGATGTACCATAATGAGGTGTACCACTGCTTCCTCACAGCATACTGGTACGGACAGCGGGCAGGTGTGGAAATGCCTGGCGCAGTCCGGGATGCCGTGAGGAAGATGGCGTATGTAAACTATCAATGGAAAAAGCCGGACCACACACAGTTCGCCCAGGGCGACAGCGATGCCACGGACTTAAGAGACCAGATCACGGCGGGAGCGTATGTCCTGGCTGACGGCGTGTTAAAATCCGGGGGATACCAGATCCTGGACTATGACAGTGCGTGGAGATTCGGATGGAAGGCATGCCGGGATTATGCATCTATGGAAGCGTGTCAGCCGGACTTTGTATCTGTACAGCTCCCATTCGGCGGGAATTATTATTTCCGCAGCGGATGGGATGAAAAAGCGTCTCTCCTGCATTTCCACTGCGGGGAGACCGGCGGCGGGCACGGCCACGCGGATAAGCTCCATGTGGACCTGGTCATCCGCGGGGAGGACGTCCTCGTGGATTCGGGGAGATATACCTATGTGGACGGGCCGGACCGCTTCCGCTTCAAGGAAGCAGGAGGGCACAATGTAGTCCTGGCGGACGGGCAAGGGTATGCCGAGTGCGAGACATCCTGGATCTATAAGAACCTCTGTACATGTTTAAAGCAGCAGTACCAGGACGGCAGGCTGGGCGCGTTCGTGGAAGGCAGCCACCTCGGGTACTGGGACAGAGACATCCTCGTGAACCGGAAGGTCATCTGGATCCGGCCGGATATCTATGTGATCATTGACCGTATGCTGGCGCACGGCGCGCATACATATGAGAGTCTCCTTCACTTTGACGGACGCGGGAGCGCAGAACTCTGGAACGGACAGGATGGCTGCGGGGGCGTCCGCTTTACCGGGAGGGCTATGGAGGCTTACGTGCAGTTCGCTGACTGTGCAGAGGCTGAGCTCATTGATACAGAGCAGTCTTCCTATTATAATGAAAAACATCCGAACAGGACATACAGAAGGACATTAAAAGCAGAAGGGACCTGCCGGGATATCATGGTCATAAACGGCGGAGAAAAGGGAAAGACCATACCTGTATCTGTGGAGAAGATCCCTCTCTATTCCGAAGTGAATGGAACATATCTTCCCCGGGAACAGGCAGAGGGACTTCGGATCACGGCCGGGGACAGGGAGTATGTGCTCTTCCTCTGCCACCGGGAAGTCATGACGCCCACGGATATCCTGAGCTGGGAAAACTGCCTGGGACACGGGAAGGCGGTCCTTTTTGACCGGTCCCGTGAGAAAAAAGAGATCATAACCGGCGAGGTCCTGGCATGGTAGGCATGTCAGGACAGAAAGGGGATAGCAATGGACAAACACAGGATCAGCTTCACCGGCGTGGAGACAGGATGGCACAATGCGCTCCCTCTGGGGAATGGCAGGATGGGCGCCATGGTGTATTACCGCGGCGGAAAACTGTGTATCGCTCTGAATCATTATGACTGCTATTATCATGTGCTGTCGCAGTATGCGTCAAAGGACGCGGCGCCCGCAGAGCATACGGCGGTATTCCGCGACCCTGCCAGACGGGAGAAGACTTATGAGGAGATGCGCGGGATCGTTGACCGTGCCCGCAGGCAGCCGGGATACGAGAGGAGCCATTATCTGCGCACGCTGAACCCGCAACAGGCCGACAGGCCGGTCTACGGGGGCGGCAGTTATCCCCAGGGCGGAGAGGTGCGCCTGGCGCTGTCGGAGAAAGCCGACTGGAAAGATACTGTCCTTGAGCTCTGCGTGGAAGAGGGGAAGGTGCGCTTTTCAGCGGGGCAGGGCGGATGCCGGGCCGAGGCGGAGGTCTGGGCGGACCCGGACCGGGACGGCATCCTCATACAGCTCTCCCAGAGCGCAGCAGGACTGTGGGAGAGCGGCTCGATCTGGCGCTAGGAGGCGCGGGGACAGGGTGGTTATATTTATGAGAACGGATCAGCGGGAGAGGCGATAACGCAGACATGCCTTTTCCGCCCGGACGGAGAGCCGGCGTGCACAGAGCCCTTCGTCCAGGAGACCGCCCTGTATATCCCGGGCAGCAGCGGCGACGGCAGGATGCCGGAAGAATGGCAGGATATCGGCGGAAATACGCATAGACAGGCCGGGAAGGAAAGGCGGGTATGCGTGCTTACAGCTTCCGTACAGCCCGGCAGAGGCGGTGCCGTAGAACTTGCGGAGCAGCTCTGGGAATGCCGTGAGGATTCCGGGATACGGCACCGGGAACAGTGGCAGGGATTCTGGCGCAGCTCAGTCAGTCTGCCGGACAGATATCTTGAGACGCTCTGGCATCTGTACGTGTATCTTATGGAATGCGGGAGCGGCGCAGGCGGCAGGCACAGTGAGCAGGCATGCGGGCTGAGCGGCCTGTGGGATATCCGGCGCCCCTGCATGTGGGGGAGCATGTGGTACTGGGATGTGAATATCCAGACTGCATTTTACGGAAGCTTTGCCTCAAACCATATGGAGCAGGTGAAGGTCTTCTGCGATGCGTTCCTCTCATACAGGGAAGAGGCCTTCCGCTTTGCTGAAAGGATCTACGGGGAGAGAGGATGGGCGCTGGACTATCCCCATCCCCTGTATAACTGCATCCAGCCCTGGTGCGGGCTGTTTTTGTGGCAGTACTATGCATACACAAAGGATACAGAGTTTTTAAGAGAAAAAGCATATCCGGCGTTCTGTGAGATGCTGGATTTTTACAGACGGATCACTGTTTTGGATGAGAGCGGGATCCGCCATATCGAGTATGATATCTGCCCTGAGCAGGGCCCGGTCACAAAGGATTCGACGATCACGACCGCGGCTGTAAAACAGCTGGCAGTCTATGCGCTCCGGGCGGCAGGGATCCTGGGGCGCCCGGAAGAGGAGAGGGAGGAGATCGCACGGCTTATCCGGCAGATGCCGGACTATGCGAAGACAAAAGACGGGAGCCGCTGGAAAGACTCCCCGCTTGTGCAGGACGATATCTTCCTGCGCCACCCGTCTGTACTGATGCCGGTATTCCCGGCGGAAGAGGTGCATATGGAGAGCAGGACCGAGGTGCGGGAAACCGCGGAAAATACGATCCGGTACGCAGCGGAAAATACCGAGGCAGGGACATTCGGCTTTGAGTGGATCGCGGCAGCGGCGGCAAGGATGGGCGCGGGGGAGAGCGCCCTGCGCATCCTTTACGAGAAGGGCCTGGATCTCATGACTCATTCCAACGGACTCGGCTATGAAGAGTCCGAGCGGTTTATCAACTACTGTCATCTGACAAAACCGGCGAACTATCTCCCGGTCATGTGCGAGGAGGCAGGCGGCACGGCAGCAGTCATAAATATGCTGCTCCTTCAGGAGATCGATGGCGTTATCCATGTATTTCCCGCTGTGCCGGACGGGGATGACCGGTATGCAGGGACAAAGACGGAATATTATCATGATGACCACTGCGTATCAGCAAAGTACGGTCCGTGGAAGGACGTAAGCTTTGAGGGCATGCTGGCGCCGGGAGGCTTTGAAGTCTCCGCGCAGATGAGAGACGGCAGGACAGTGTGGATCCGGATCAAATGCAGGATCCCGGGGAACGTGCGGATCGCGGTCCCTGAGAGCCTGATCCGGGAAGCGGAAAGCCATGCCGGCTTACATGCCGGGATAACCCCGGATAGCGGGATGTACGGAAAGGCAGTGCAGTACGGCGGCGACGGGCGATGCACAGACAGCGGACAGCGTGGCCGCGGCGGGAAGATGTATGAAGCCGCTATGGAGGCGGGAGAGGAACTGTCGCTCGGAGTGCGCGTCCCGGAAACATTACAGGAGACGGGCGGACAAAACGGAAAGACAGGGGTCCTGGTACATCGCGCTGCCCGCACGCACCGGAGAACGTTTATCGGAGAAGACAGGGACACACAATTTTACAAAGCAGTGGACAGTATGGTCTGCCCCTACGGATATGCGGAAGGACTGTATTATGGCATGACGCCTTATGTGTTCGACTTTACCGGGGAGCAGGGCAAAGACTATGACGATGTCTATGAAAAGCAGATCATAGAGGCAGGGCGCGCAGTGCTCTGCGCCGGCGGCCCGAGACCTGTGGGAGCGGAAATCTATACCTCTGACCGCGGATATGGATTCCTGGCGTCAGACGGCAGCGGCGGACAGGCAAAAGATCAGGAGAACGATCAGGAGAAAAAACAGGAGAACAGTCGGGAGACTGGCTGGGGGATCGTCAGGCGTCCGGGACCGGACAGCATGCGCAGGGACTTTGCCGAAGGCATGGGAGAGGCGGTGTTCGGTGTGGAGCTCCCCGCGGGGAAATATGATATCCTGGTGGTCTCCGGGGACGAGGAAGAACCCTCTGTCACGGATATTTCCATCCCGCAGTGCGGTGTCTGCCTGTCCGGAGAGGAAATGGACGCAGGAGAGTACCAGTGCAGGATCATCCCGGTCATGCACCGGGAAGACGGGATCCTAAAGATCGGCCTCAGTACAGAAAAAGGCAGAAAATGGAAGATGAACGCAGTCTTCATCAATAAACAATATATGCTGTTGTAACAAGGAGACAGAATGATGGATAAGAAGTTATTTCAGGAAGCATTTGAAAAAGGGATGCGCATTACAGAAAGGCATCTGGATGATTTTAAGGGGACGGAGTCCAAAGGCGGATTCCCGGCCCCGGCCAGCGAGAACAACCGCTATCCCATGATCGACAATAATGACTGGACAGCCGGATTCTATACGGGAATCCTCTGGATGTGCTATGAATATTCCGGCAATGACGTGTTTAAAGACCGGGCGATGGAGCAGATCAAGAGTTTCCGCTACCGGATCGACCACCGTGTCGTTGTGGACCACCATGACATGGGATTTATTTACAGCCTTTCCTGTGTGGCGGCCTATAAGCTCACAGGAGACGAGTTTGCAAAGGAGACAGCCCTTCTGGCGGTGGACAACCTGAAATCCAGGTTCCGCGAAAAAGGGCAGTTCATCCAGGCGTGGGGAGAACTGGACACAAAGGAGAACTACCGTCTTATCATAGACTGCCTGCTGAATCTCCCGATCCTTTACTGGGCGTCAGAGGTCACGGGGGACGCATCTTACAGGGAGTGCGCCCTGAAGCATCTGGCGACGACCCGGAAGGTGATCTTCCGCCCGGACTATTCCACATATCACACATACTACTTTGATATGGAGACCGGGGAGCCGGCGTACGGCGCGACAAAGCAGGGATACTCGGATGAATCCACATGGTCCAGGGGACAGTCCTGGGGCGTGTACGGGCTGATGCTGAACTATATGTACGAGAAAGTGGACGGGATCCCGGAAGAGTGGAAGAAAGTGACGGACTATTTCCTCGCCCATCTTCCGGAAGACAAGGCCGCGTACTGGGATTTCTATTTCATGGACGGCCCGGAGCCGCGGGACAGCTCTGCATCCGCCATCGCAGTGTGCGGGATCCTGGAAGCGTACAAGCAGGGAGTCTGCGGCGAAGATTATCTGGATAAGGCGTATGAGATCCTGGCAAGCCTGGCGGAGAACTATGCCGCGCCTGAAAATGACGAGGTGAACGGGATTCTTCTCCACTCCACCTACGGGCGCCTGCTGGGGGACGGGATCGACGAGTGCTGCCTGTGGGGGGATTACTTCTATATGGAAGCGCTCATGAGAGTGATAAAACCAGAGTGGAAACCCTATTGGTGATAAATCTGGATTTGTGGGGGAGCCACCTTGTTGGCGAAACGTCCGAAAACCGTTGATGTGATGCGGGACGTTTTCGCGGCGGGCAGGGATATGGCTCGGGTTCCGGTTCCGTAATCTGGGAAAGACGTAAAAGGGAGAAAGCATGGCTAAAAGCAATTGTCCGGCGGAAGATTCGGCTCCGCCTCAGGCATCCGCCGGACAATTAACGCCACGCTTCCTCCCTTTAAGTCTTTCCGGCAGATTACTCCAAGTCACCGTCGCCATATCCCCGTCCGCCGCGAAAGGCGCATCAAAGGGTCGGTTTTCTGCGTGCATCCGATTGGAAGGTCCCCGCAGGCAAATGCAGGATTTCGAAAGTTGGATGAAAGGGGAGCTT
>ERZ1643246.1416-NODE-1416-length-26176-cov-10.636729_pt1 | contig 26176 bp, 27 predicted proteins | sample MGYA00579265_ERZ1643246 | MGnify/ENA primary metagenome ERZ1643246 (study PRJEB29033, sample SAMEA4952261) | chicken gut metagenome | biome: Broiler Chicken; feature: Gastrointestinal Tract; material: Caecum | place: Ireland | collected 2018 | study: Broiler...
CACGGGCAATACCGAAATCAGTTACTTTTACTTTTCCGTCTTTTGATATAATAATATTCTGTGGTTTAATATCTCTGTGGATGATATGATGGTTATGAGCTGCCTGCAGACCTGTCACCATCTGGATGGCGATGCTGACAGTTTCTTTCGCTGAAAGTCTTCCTTTTTTCTCAATATAATCCTTCAGCGTGATTCCTTCTACCAATTCCATGACCATGTAATAAAGACCGCGGTCCTGCCCCACATCATAGACATTAACTACATTCGGGTGCATCAGCCCGGCAGCCGCCTGCGCTTCGCTTAAAAACTTTTTAATAAACACCTGATCAGAACGGTAATCACTTTTCAGCACTTTAATCGCCACATAGCGGTTCAGCTTATGGTCTTTGCCTTTATAGACATCAGCCATTCCGCCGCTTCCTATGCGGCCCAGTATCTCATATCGCTTCCCTAAAATAACTCCTTCTTTAATCATAATACACTCACCTCATCTGCGAACGGTTCTACCAGAACAACCCCTATATTGTCCGTACCGCCGTTTTCCTTTGCAGCCTCCACAAGAGCTTGACCGGCTTCCACGATATCTCTTCCTCCCTGAACGATATGGAAAAGCTCTTCATCCTCCACCATATTGCTCAGTCCGTCTGTACACATCAGTATGATGTCTCCCCGTTTCAGACGGTGTTCGTAGAAATCCACATCCACATCGGCTTTTGCACCGATGGCCCTTGTGATAATATTCTTATCCGGATGGTGTTTTGCCTCCTCCGGCTTGATGCCGCCGAGCCTTACCATCTCTTCTACCAGCGAATGGTCTTTTGTGAGCTGCTGGATCCCCTGATTAATCAGATACAGACGGCTGTCCCCCACATTGGCAAAGTACATCATCTGATTCATGATCGTTGCAGCGACAACTGTTGTTCCCATTCCCTTTAAATGCTCATCCCGGGACGCCTCTCTGATAATCTCACGGTTTGCCGTCTTGATTGCTTTGACAAGGCACTTCTCCACGTCCTCGCCCTCGCTCGCCGCAAGTTCACGCTCAAGTACTTCTACCGTATACTTAGAGGCATAATCTCCCGCCTGATGTCCGCCCATTCCGTCAGCAACTACGAAGAGATTCTGGAGAATGCCCAGAGGTCTGTCTGTCGTATAGACATAATCCTGATTCACTTGTCGTACCATTCCCACATCTGTAATAGAAAATGTCCTCATATCTGTCTCCTTATACCCCGTCGGTTGTCTTCTCTTTCTCCGCATAACGGCGTCTGAGCTGTCCACAGGCTCCGTCGATATCAGAGCCCATTTCCCTTCTTATAGTAACATTTATTCCGCTTTTTTCAAGTTTATTTTTGAAATTCAGGGCATTTTCCCTGCTCGGACGTACAAAATGACGTTCTCTTACCGGATTGACCGGAATCAGATTCAGGTGGCAGTTCCGCGGTTTCAGAATCGAAATCAGTTCTCCGGCATCTTCGTCCCTGTCATTTACGCCATGCACCAGACTGTATTCAAAAGTCACTCTCCGTCCGGTCTTCTCAAAGTATGTATCACAGGCGTCAAGGACTTCCTGCAGGTCATACTTGTTGGCAACAGGCATCAGTTTCCGCCGTTTTTCCTGAGTAGATCCGTGAAGGGAAAGAGCCAGAGTAATCTGGAATCCCTCATCCGCCAGTCGCAGCATATTGGGGACAATACCGCAGGTAGATACCGTCACGTTTCTCTGGCTGATATTCAATCCATGTTCATCTGTCAGCATGCGGATGAATTTCACAAAATTCTCATAGTTATCAAGCGGTTCCCCGGTTCCCATAATGACTACATTCGACACCCGCTCTCCTGTAATCTTCTGGATCTGGTAAATCTGTCCCAGCATTTCGGATGTATTCAGATTCCGCTTCAGCCCTCCGATTGTGGAGGCGCAGAACGCACATCCCATCCGGCAGCCCGCCTGAGAGGAAATACAGACAGAATTGCCGTGTTTGTACTTCATAAGAACGCTTTCCACCATATTCCCGTCGTACAGGCGGAACAGAAATTTATTCGTGCCGTCCAGCTTCGATATCTGGCGTTCTTCCATAACAACAGGGAAGATATCATACTCGTCTTTCATTCGCTCCCGCAGTTTCAGTGACAGATTCGTCATCTCATCGAAACTGTCCGCCAGTTTGACATGAAGCCATTCGTATACCTGTTTTGCGCGGAATGCCTTTTCTCCCAGATGATCCATCTCTTTCTTCAGTTCTGTATATCCATATGAACGGATATCCTTTTTCATACAGTCTTATTTCCTCCTTACCAGCCTTGCAATGAAAAAGCCGTCACTCTTATGTATTCCCGGCAGCAGCTGCAGACACCCCTTTTCTGTCACGCTGTCCCTCAGTTCGGGACAGAGAAGGTCCGAAATATCTCCCAGACAGAAATCCGGATTTTCCTCCAGAAACCAGTATACATTTTCCGCATTTTCCGCCGGATTGACTGTACAGGTACTGTAGATCAGTGTACCTCCCGGTCTGACATAATCACGAGCACAGCTCAAAATGCTGCGCTGAAGTTCTATCAGACTGTCGATTCCTTCCGGAGATACCCTGTACTTTAAATCCGGTTTCTTCCCGATCACACCCAGACCCGAACACGGAAGATCGGCAATCACAATATCCGCCGTCTCTTTTGCCGACTCGTCCGGAATAGATGCATCCCGGCATACGGCTGAAATATTCGGCAGCCCGGACCGTTGAATATTTTCACGGATCAGATCCGTTTTTGCTTCTGTCAGATCTCTCGCTTCCACATGCCCCGGCCTGCCTCCTGCGGCTTCTTCCTTTTCTGCGCTTATCTTCCGGGCTCGCTCTTCATCCGCGAGAAGCAGTTTTTCCGCTATATGGAGCGACTTGCCGCCGGGGGCCGCGCATACATCGATTACCTGCGCTCCGGCATGCGGGTCTGCCAGCTCAGCTGCAAGCATGGAGCTGACATCCTGTACTGTAAACATTCCGCTCCGGAAGGACTCCAGACTCTCCAGATGATCGTAGCCCGATATGCACAGCGCATACGGAAGATACGGATGCCGCTCTGTGCGGATGCCTTCCGCCTCCAGCTCCTCTTGGAGTATTTCGGGCGTCGTGCGGTTCAGGCAGCATCGCACAGTCAGCGGTTTCACCTTCTGGAAATCTTCCAGCATGGCCTCGATCACCTCTGTGTCATATGTCCTGCTCCACATTTCTATAATCCACTCCGGGCAGGAATATCTGACGGACAGTTCTTTCATCTTTTCTGTCGGATACTGTATGTCATCCAGCCCCCTTGCCACGCTGCGGAGCACTCCATTTACATAACCTTTCAGCCCGCAGAACCCTTTCCTCTGAGCCAGCTTCACCGCCTCGCTGCACGCAGCCCGGTCCGGAACACTGTCCATATACTTCATCTGATATACAGCGCTTCTAAGAATTCCCCGGATTACCGGCTTCATCTTCTTCACTTTTACTTTTGAGAACTGATCCAGAATATAATCAATCTCGATCATGTGCTCCAGTGTGCCTTCTGTCACCCGGGAAATAAAAGCTCTTTCCCTTTTATCCAGATACTGGTATTTAGAAAGTACTTCTCTTAAAATGATATGGCTGAACTGTCCGTTCTCAGTCACTTCCATCAGGACCTCCAGCACGATCTCACGTTCATTTACCGGTTTAGTCATTCCGTCTTCTTCCTCCCGTTAAAATGATAAGCCTCAGAAGCTGCAGTATCATTGCAGCCGCACTTGCCACATAAGTCAGAGCAGCGGCTCCCAGCACTTTTTTTACCGAACCCACTTCATCGGGATAAAGCATGCCTGATGTCTCAAGCACTTTTACCGCGCGTCCGGAGGCATTGAATTCTACCGGCAGAGTTACAAGCTGAAAGAGCACCGCCGCGGAAAAGAGCAGTATTCCCAGATTAATAAACAGCGCCGCTGTCTGTCCGTTCATAAAAAGCCCTATAACGATCAACGGCCATGCAGCCATGGAACCGATATTTGCCACCGGGACAAGAGCGCCGCGGATAGAGAGCGGGACATATCCCGCTGCATGCTGCACCGCATGTCCGCATTCATGCGCCGCTACTCCGACTGCCGCTACAGACGCAGAATTATAGACCGTATCCGAAAGCCCGAGCGTCTTATTGCCCGGATTGTAATGATCTGTCAGATTTCCTGCGATGTGGATGACCTGCACGTCATAAATCCCGTTTCTGTGCAGGATCTGTTCCGCCGCCTCACGGCCGGTCAGCCTCAGACGGCTCGGCACTCTCGAGTAACGGGAAAAGACACTGTTCACTCTGGCTGACGCCGCAATACAGATCAGAGCTCCGATCAGTACAAGTATATAAGTCCAGTCATAATAGTAGTAAAACATAATATCAACCTCCAGAAATTGCACGCACCGTCAGGTTCCTGTCACCCCTGTAACAGCACATCCCCCGGTTTCATAGAATTCCCCCTCAGGAAAGCACCTGTATCCATTCTCTTTTTCCCCGGCATCTGAACTTCCAGAACCCGGAGAGTTCCATCTCCGGTCTGAACTTCAAAATCATTTTTTCCGACCGCGGTAACCGTTCCCGGCAGCACATCCTCCGGCTGTCCCGTTCCGCCGTCCTCTGTATCCTCACCGTCCCGCACTACTTCGGCGCGCCAGATCTTCATTACTTTTCCGTCCCATCTGCTGTATGTGCCGGGCCACGAATTCAGGCCCCTTATGAGCCGTTCGATCTTAACCGCCGGCTGTTTCCAGTCGATATTTCCCAGATCCTTTGTAAGCATCTTTGCATAGGCTGTGGGACTTTCGCCCTGTTTTTCCCTTTTTGCGGTTCCTTCTTCCAGAGCTTTGAGCGTTTCTACACAAAGCTTTGCACCCGCATCTGCAAGCTTATCGTGAAGCGTTTCCCCTGTTTCGTCATCTGCAATCGGAACTACCGTCTTCATAATCATATCGCCGGTATCCAGTCCCTCATCCATCTGCATCGTAGTCACACCGGTCACGCTCTCTCCTTCAATAATCGCCCACTGGATAGGCGCCGCTCCCCGGTATTTCGGAAGGAGAGATGCATGTACGTTAATACATCCGTACGGTGTCATTTCAAGAATAGACTTGGGAAGGATCTGTCCGAAAGCGACAACCACGATCACATCTGCATGATACTTTCTCAGCTCTTCCACACATTCCGGATCCCTCACCTTCTTCGGCTGATATACCGGTATCCCATATGCGGCAGCTTTTTCTTTCACCGGAGTATACTGCATTTTCCCGCCTCTGCCCTTCGGCTTATCCGGCTGAGTCACTGCCAGACACACATCATGCCCCGCCGCGGCAAGAGCTTCCAGTGTCCCCACGGAAAAATCCGGCGTTCCCATAAATATTACCCGCATCTGTCTATTCCTCCGTTTCCTCTCCTTCATCATCCCCGTTATCATATGTCACATCATGAAGGCCGTCCTCGGTCTTATCTACATAAAGCTGTCCCGACAGGTGATCAATTTCATGACAGAACGCTCTTGCCAGCAGTCCTTCTCCTTCCAGTTCTATCGGATTCATCTCCTGATCGAAAGCACGTACTTTCACGTGATTCGGCCGTGTCACAATCCCCCATTTTCCGGGCACGCTTAAGCAGCCCTCTTCTCCTGTCTGCTCTCCGGATGTTTCTACGATCTCAGGATTGATCAAAACGATCGGGCCTTCTCCAACATCGATAACAACAATCTGTTTTAAAACCCCCACCTGAGGAGCCGCAAGCCCTACACCATGATATTCATACATCGTCTCCAGCATATCTCCGATCAGGATTTTTGTCCGAAGAGTCATCTTAGGAACCACCTTGCACTGTTTCGTCAGTATATCGTCACCTATTTCTCTTAATTGTCTGATTGCCATAATTTTCTCCTTTTCCTTCACAGTCTGTCAGGATGATTTCGAAATCACATCGGATTAAAATCAAACTGGACTCTCATCCTGTCAAACCCTGAATTTATCTCAATATATTGTTCTATTTTATCTTTTATTCCTGCCAGCAGACCATACTGCTCAGCCTTAATATATATAACCTTTCGGTAGATGTCTTTAATCTTGTCAATGCCCGGACTTGCCGGCCCGATCACCTGCACCGCCGGACAGCCGGCCTCCCGGCTGTTCTGTACTCCCGCGGCATTTTCTCTGGAAGTGATTCCCCTGATCACCCTCAGGATATATTCCCTTAGATAATGGCATCCTTTCTCCAGCAGTGCCTCATCTGCGCCGGATACAAGCACTGCCAGCAGATTTTCCACCGGAGGATATCCCATCAATTCCCTGTACCGGATTTCTTCCTCATAAAAAGCCTCGTAATCCTGTTCTGCAGCTGTCCTGATGGCATAATGGGAAGGATCATAGGTCTGGATCACCGCCTCACCGGGCCGGTCTCCGCGCCCAGCTCTTCCCTCCGCCTGCGTCAGCAGCTGGAAAGTACGCTCTCCGGACCGGTAATCGCCTGTATAAAGAGACATATCCGCCGCCAGTACGCCTACAAGAGTCACATTGGGGAAATCGTGCCCTTTCACAATCATCTGTGTCCCCACAAGCACGTCTGCCTCCTCATTTGCAAATGCGGACAGGATCTTCTCATGGGCGTCTTTCTGCCTTGTCGTATCCATGTCCATCCGCAGCACTCCTGCCTGAGGAAATATTTTTCTCACGAGATCCTCGATCTGCTGAGTGCCCGCCCGGAATTCCCCGATATAGTGCGACCCGCACTCCGGGCAGACCGTAACCTTCGGCTGTTCGTATCCGCAGTAATGACAGCGCATCTTTCCGTCTCTGTGGACAGAGAGCGAAACATCACAGTGCGGACATTTTATTACGTGCCCGCATTCTCTGCAGGAAATAAAGCCGGAATAGCCCCGCCGGTTCAAAAAGAGCATGATCTGTTCTCCCTTCTCCAGCCGGTCCTCCATCAGTTCTCTGAGTCTTCCGCTTAAGATAGACCGGTTCCCGTTCTTTAATTCTTCCCGCATATCCGCAATGTATACCTCTGCCATCTGCTGCATGCGGGAACGGTTTCTCATCTCAAGGAGTACATACTCCCCCTGTCTTGCCCGGTACATGGCCTCCATAGACGGTGTAGCACTTCCCAGCACCACACTGGCATCCTCGGTTTTTGCCCTCTGTACCGCCGTTTCCCTCGCGTGATAGCGGGGCGTCTGTTCGCTCTTATAAGCGGTATCGTGCTCTTCATCGATCACGATAAGTCCCAGATTGGGAAAGGGAGTAAACAATGCGGATCTGGGCCCGATCATAACATCAATCTGACCTGATTTCGCCCGCATCATCTGATCATACCGTTCTCCCGCTGATAATCTGGAGTTCATGACAGACACCCGGTCGCCGAACCTTCGGTAAAACCGCATCACAGTCTGATAAGTCAGGGCAATCTCGGGAATAAGCACGATTGCCTGCCTGCCCTGATCCACAACAGTTCGGATCATCTCCATATAGACTTCTGTCTTGCCGCTTCCGGTCACGCCGTGAATCAGATATGTCTGCCTGATCCCCCTCATATAATCTTCCCGGAACCGGCTGATCACGTGCTGCTGCTCCGGCGTATATACAATTTTCTTTTCCTGTCTCACGGTCTGTCTGACCGGATTTCTGAAAATCTGTTCCGTCTCGACCCGGAGCACGCCCTGCTCCTCCAGTGCACGTATCACCGGCATAGTGATATTCAGCTTCTTTGTAACCAGATCATATTCCAGAACAGGATCGTCCAAAAGCGCCTCCATCAGTCTTGCCCTTGCTTTCTGGTTCTTTTCCTGATAATAATGAAGCTGGCGTTTTCCCGTCTCCTCATCCAGCAGAAGCCTCAGCTTCTTCTTTACCTTTGCGTTCTCTTTATGTTTGATGGGAAGCACAGTCTTCAGCGCCTGAATCATGGTGCCTCCGTAATTAGATTTCATCCAAGCTGCCAGAGACACCAGTTTAGCCTCAATCTCTACGGCGCGCTCCGGAATTTCAATAATGTCTTTCACCTTGGAAAGATCATAATCACACTTCTCGGAAATACCCGTCACATAGCCCCTGATCTTTCTGTTCCCTTTTCCGAACGGAACAATAACCCCCATACCGGGCTCCACTCTGCCCTCCATGGATTCCGGAATCCGGTACTGAAATATCTTATCCAGTTTTTCATGCTGTATATCTACAATAACGTCTGCAAACACGCGGTTATTTCCCTTCTTTCAGCTCTTCGAGCACCTCCGCGATCAGGACACGCTCATCCATCGGATATTTCACTCCTCTGATCTCCTGATAGTCCTCATGCCCCTTGCCGGCAAGAACGATCACATCCCCCGGCTGTCCGTGGGCAATTGCATATTTAATTGCCTCTTTACGGTCACAGATTTCCACATATTTCCCGTCTGTCTTTCCGATTCCGGTCTTGATATCATCAATGATTGCCTGCGGTTCCTCAAATCTGGGATTATCAGAAGTGATTATCGTAAGATCTGCAAGCCGGCCGGATACTTCTCCCATCTCGTACCGGCGTTCCTTTGACCGATTGCCCCCGCATCCGAACAGGCAGACAAGACGTTTCGGATTGTACTCTTTCAGTGTGGTGAGAAGACTCTCAAGACTCATTGCATTATGTGCGTAATCGATCATCAGAGTAAAATCATCTGAGACTTTGACCATCTCAATACGCCCTTTTACTTTCGCCTTTTTCAGTGCATCCTTAATTTTCTCCACAGGCACATTGAAATGACGGCATACCGAAATCGCTGTCAGGGAATTATAAACGCTGAACGTGCCTGGAATATCTATCTCCACATCAAAATCCATCAGCCCCGCCACATGGTATGCAACCCCCAGATAGCCCGGTCTGGATACAAGCTGTACATTCTCTGCTCTCAGATCAGCCTCCTTCGAAAACCCGAAAGTCTCCACCCGGCATGCAGCTCCGCTGAATACATCGCGGAAATACTTATCGTCAACATTTGCTATGCCCAGCTTGCACTGCTTAAAAAGAAGTCCCTTACACCTCTTGTAATCGTCAAAATCCTTGTGCTCATTGGGCCCGATATGATCCCTTCCGAGATTCGTAAATATTCCAATCTCAAACGGAATGCCGGATGTACGGTGAAGCATCAGTCCCTGAGACGAAACTTCCATTACAACACAGTCGCACCCCGCTTCCACCATCTGTGCAAAATACTGCTGGATCGTATAAGACTCGGGCGTTGTATTCGACGCCGGTATCTTCTTATCGCCGATAATTGCCTCGATCGTGCCTATAAGCCCTACTTTATAACCCACGCTGTCAAGAATGGATTTAATCATATAGGTTGTAGTAGTCTTGCCTTTCGTTCCCGTTATGCCGATAATTTTCATCTTTTCCGCCGGGTATCCGAAATAGGCGGCCGACATAAGCGCCAGAGCATATCTCGTATCCTCTACGCGGATCACCGTCACATTTTCATCCACCTGTACTTCGCGTTCTACAACCACAGCCGCCGCTCCCTTTGAGACGACATCCGGAATAAATTTATGTCCGTCCGATACAGCGCCGCTGATGCAGACAAAAACAGAACCTTCTTCTACTTTTCTCGAATCATTGACAAGCGAAGCAGCCTCAATTCCGTCACTTCCCTGCACGACTTCATAATCCAGACGTTCCAGTAATTTATCTAATCTCACGATACACTTCCTCCTGCTCATTTTCATTTAATGAAGAGAATAAATTAACACAATATAGGATAACACAATACAGAATGTGTTGCAAAGTTAACTTCCGATTTTTCGTACCGGCTCAGCAGAAGAAAAGCAGGAAAATGGCGTCAGGTGAGCCGTTTTCCTGCTTTGTTACTTGAAGTTATTTCCTGTAACCGGAGCTGGTATCAATTTTGTAATCCATCTGCGGATACGTGAATCAGACTGCCGCAGATGAATATCTAAATATAATATCCTCCTCCATACCCGCCGCAGCACAATCCGCTGCCTCCGCAGCAGAGGTTGCACAGAAGATTAGCTATGCACAGCTTTGCGCAGCAGCTTGTGTCAAATGTCCCCGGATATCCGTATGTACTCTGCCGCTGCTGATACCATGTTCCGCCGTTCTGCAGGCGCTGCAGCAGCATCTGATACTGTGTGTTATCCGGTTCAAGTCTGACAGCTTCTCTGGCCTGTTCCAGTGCTGTAACATTATTGCCCAGACCGGAATTTGCGGATGCGCTGTAGAAATACCAGAGCGCGCTCCTGTCTTTGATCCCGTCAAGCACATTGAGTGCTTCCCTGTAATGTCCGCTGCGTATATAATTTGCAGCCGCGCGGAGATGGATGTCTTCTTCTGTCTCCTTCCGGCTCTGCTGTCCTCTGCCATATGAACCGGAATTTCCAAAAGGATCTCCGCCAAACGGGCCGTATCCGCCAAAATCTCCAAAGCCGCCGAACGGACCATAATCCCCATAGGAGCCGCCGTATCCGCTCCCGGAGCTGTTCTGGTTGCTGCTTTCTGACGAATATCCTTTCTCACGCTCATCCATAATCTGCTGATAAGCCTGCTGTACTTCTTTAAATTTTGCCTCCGCCTCGTCTTTATGCGGATTATTAATATTGGCATCCGGATGATATTTCCGGCTCAGTCTGCGATAGGCCTTCTTTATCTCTTCATCCGATGCATTTCTATCCACACCAAGTATGCTGTATGGATCTGACATTTCCTTTCTCCCTTCAGCTTTGATCTGCCGGCACAGCGTTATCTGCTGCCGGTCAGCTCTTTTTTATAAATGTAGTGCCGCACTTCGGACATCTTACTTCAATCTTTCCCTTGCCTTTGGGTATACGGATCTTCTGCTTACATGACGGACATGTATAGATATGGTACACCTTTCTCTGCTTCCATATATTCTTCTGTTTCTGGAAAAAATTTCTGATTCCGTACGTTTTCGCAAGAAAAGCCTGATTTTCCGAATAGCGTTTGCTCACGTTTCTTGAAAACACCCGGAAATAACAGTAGATGACAAAAAACCATCCTGCAAGATACAAAATCAGCGAAATCGGCCTGTTACCCAGCAGTGCTGATACAATAACTAAAATAAGACCGATAACAAGAAGAAATTTAGAAAGCTGGTCAATTCCATATCTTCCCTGCATAAACCGCATAAATTTTTCTTTCATTTACACCCGTCCTTTTCAATGAAATGAATGCTGCTTCTTCTGAAGGGGCAGGCCCCTTAGAAGCGCCCCTCAGAATTTCAGTATGGAATATATTTTCTACCGTTTTTCCTGCAAAGTCAATTAAATTCCTATAAATTCTTACACATTCAGGATATTGCCGCATATCTCATCTGAAATCAGATATACGATTCGCGAGTCATTCATCATCACATACCGATTCCCGTTTCCGTCTTCATTTCCGATATACAGTGTAAGGATCTGGTCTTCATCATTCTGTGTATATATTGCCTCCACTGTAATTCGGGAATCCTCGTCCAGACCGTACATTGCGAGATCTTCATCTTCCACGGAATAATCCGCTGCCTCGGAAAGTGTCACTGCTCCTAACCCGCCTGCTATTGCTGCCATATCCTCTGTCTGGTCATCATTCTCACTGTCATAAATCGTTGTCACGCCATTCTGGGTGATCACTTCTTTCACGAGGTTGCCGCTTCCGATGCTCGGGTAATCATCAAGCTGCGCCATATCATCCAGTGCATGGTTGAACGGATCGATCACACTGCTTCCTACAGTATAGACGGTATCGCTCCCGTCTTTCATCACGTAATAATCATCGCCTGTCATATCTCCGAAAAGGAGTTCTGTTACATTGCCGTCTGCATCCGTGTATTCTATTGTATACACCGGATCATCCAGTCCGTAGGCCTCGATGGAATCCCCGTCTGTCAGTTTCCGGTCAGCCGTAATGCTCCCCGCTGTCTCCGCCATCTCTTCCGGATAGCTCTGTTTCAGCGGGAAATCTTTATCCGGAGTATAGTACCACCGGTCATCTTCTTTATTAAGTTCCAGATCACCGTTTCCCACATTGAATTTAAAAGATACTATCTCATCTGCAGAAGTTTCTGTCACATGAACAGCTGCCGCCTCCTGCTGCTCTTTCTCCTTTTTCTCCTGTCCGGTATTCCACGCCCTGAGTGCGAAATACGCTGCCAGCATCAGGACGAGGATGGCCAGAAGAATAAGGGCGCCTCTATTTTTCTTTCTCATGCTCTTCTCCTCCTGAACCATACAACAAAGCCGCCGATCAGGATTACCGCCGGGATTCCGAAGATCACAAAGAAGCTGAGCAGTCCTGTATGCTGCATCGTATTATACTCTGTCCCCAGACTCTTTGCCTCGATGGAAAGATTCTGTACTCCGTCGAAATTGGCTGTCACGGCATTCATGAAGAGTTGTGTATTTTCAAGCTGAGGGAAGGTGTCAGTGATCGACTGGTCGATCAGACTGCCTGCAGAGATTACAGTAAGCCTGCTTTCTTTCTCCTCCGCACTGCTGTCCGCTGTTCCGTCATCTGACGCACTGCTGCCGGATGTGTCTTCCGCATCGCCGCTGCCGGAATCTTCCTCATTTTTGATGGTCTCTGACGCCACCGCACCGAGTGCGTAGCTTCCCTGTTCCTGCGTGCTTTCTGTCACCGCATATGCCTGATCCGACGAGGACATAAAAGCAGATGTGGAAATTGTATCCCGCTGCGGATCATTCAGATTCATACCGTGCGCATTCGTAAGCAGTACCATCTCCGAAGAGATTCCGTCCGCCATATCTCCGGATACCGAAAGTTCCGGGAAAATATAATAGTAATTTCCCTGATAGCATCTCGCCGGATCGGCAATGTATCCGTCTGCAGCCTCAATGCCGTACTCGCTTAATATCCCTGCCAGATTCGGAAGATCGGCTGAGCTTGTATCACCGAACAGGACCATGACTTTTCCGCCGTCCGCAAGATAGTCCCTGAGCATCTGTGCCTCATCCTCCGAGAGATCTGCAGTCGGTGCATCCATAAGAAGCAGATCACAGTCCTCCGGGACTGACGTGGTCATAAGAAGATTCACTTCCGAGAGCGTATAGCTGTTCTTTTCCATCAGATCCGTAACTGTCGTGGAAAGCGTACTCTCCCCGTGCCCTGTCGTCTGATAGATTGTATGGTCTGTATCATTTGTCACATAGTTGACTGCTCCGGTCAGCTGTCCTTCCCCGTCGAATTCTGTGTAGGATGTAGTCCCGTAATAATAGTATGAATACTGATCCATCACCAGAATATCATCAAAAGATACCGTGGTTGTCTTTCCTGTATCTGCACAGGACACAACAATCGTATTCTCCGTTGTGTCATAATCCGTAAGAGCAGACGGGTGAAGCACCGGATCGATCCACTCTGCGCTGATCTTATCTGACAGAGCGGCATATCTGCTGAGAAATGTAGTGATCCGCTCATCTGTGTCATCTTTTACCGCCAATATGGTCATATCGACCTCTTTATCCAGACTGTCCAGCAGATCACGCGTTGTATCCGATATGTCATAGATCTTCGTGCTGCTTACATCCACATTGCGGTAAGCCTCCGGGATCTGCCCGATAATCAGATTGAATACTATCACAACAGCCAGTACAAGCACAGTCAATCCTACACTGTATGCTCCGTGCCTTGTGCCTGACGTGCGGAATATGTTTTTCAATGCTTTTATTCTGTTCATGATCCGGCCCTCCTAACTCCAGCGTCTCTTCTGAATCGACTGTACCGTCAGAAATACAAACACCACGATAACTGACAGATACAAGGCGATTCCCGTCACATCCACAATGCTGTTTTCCGTAATATCCGTAAACACATCTGCCAGCGCCAGTCTTCCAAGCAGATTCGTTAGCAGATTCTCATAGAGTTCCCGCTTTACCACAAATACAATAACCGCCGCTGCCGCGCCGATGATTTCCACTGCACCGGATATCAGTGCATTTCCGGTCATATGCCAGATATAGAAAGCCGCAATTGACAGAAGAATCAGTATCCCTGCAAGACCGCTTACGGCGGATACCGGAAGCATGGACAAAATACCATCCCACAGATACAAGACAAGAAGTATCCCGAACGTACTGATAAACGCAATCATCTGGCTTTCCGTCAGGGAAGACAGGAACATTCCGATTGCCGCATAGACGCACCCAAGCAGGAAAAACACACCGATCGAAATATAGTCCACTGTAAGGTACGCGGTTCCCTGTGATTTTATGATCAGAGGGAATATACAGAAAATCACATTCGGAATTGCGATCACCGTCACCATAGCAAGATATTTGCCCATAACAACTTTTCCCAGACTCACAGGCGCCGTGAGAAGGAGCTGGTCTGTCCTGTTTCTTCTCTCCTCCGAAAAGCTCCGCATAGTAATCAGAGGAATCCCCACAATAAATACAATCAGAGAGCCGGACAGTGTATAAGAAAAGTACGGATAACCTGATACAAGGTTATAAGCCATAAAATAGATTCCCGTAAAGGCGATCAGAAACGCCACAAACACACAGCCGACCATGGACTGAAAATACGACCTCAGTTCTCTTTTATAAATCGCCAGCATCTGTACCTGCCTCCTCCCATTTTGTTCCGGATATAAACGCATCCGGCACGGTATCACTCTGGGTCAGTTCCATAAAGACATCTTCCAGAGTCATTCCTGCTGCTTTTAAAGTAAGAAGCGGGGTCTTTGCAGATGCAAAGGCAGTAAATACCCGTTCTCTGATGTCCTCCCCCTTCTTCTCCGTAATCTTTGCCTGCGTCAGTCCGTCCCCGGTCTCCTGCGTTTCAACGCACTCGATTCCCGGCACATTCTTCAGGATCAGACGCACCTCGGCAGGCGATGCTTCCGTCTCAATCTCCACAGAGTTATGCTCTCCCAGCATTTTTTCCAGATTCTCAGGTGTATCGCTGGCCACAAGCTTTCCCTTCGATATAATCAGTATATAGTCACAGACTTCCCTCACCTCCGCAAGGATATGGGAGCTTAAAATGACCGTATGATTCTTTGCCAGTTTCCGGATCAGCTCGCGGATCTCTATGATCTGCTTTGGATCCAGACCCACACTTGGCTCATCCAGTATGATAATCTCAGGGAAGCCGAGAACTGCCTGCGCAAGGCCCACTCTCTGGCGGTATCCTTTTGAGAGGTTCTTGATCAGACGGTGTTCTACATCTTTGATCTTCACTAATTTCTCAATTTCTGTGATCTCTTCCTCTCTTTTCGCCTTCGGGATGCCCTTTAATTCCGCGGCAAATTCGAGATACTCCCGGACTGTCATATCCACATAAAGAGGCGGCTGTTCCGGCAGGTATCCGATGTGCCGTTTTGCCTCCTCAGGTTCTTTCAGGATATCGTGTCCGTCAATGAGCACCTCGCCCTCTGTCGCGCCGAGATACCCTGTCATAATGTTCATGGTCGTCGATTTGCCGGCGCCGTTAGGACCTAAAAAGCCATAGATCCGCCCGGATTCAATCTTAAAATCCAGATGGTCTACGGCTAAATGGGTTCCGTATTTTTTTACCAGATTCCTCACTTCAATCAAAGCTTTACCCTCCTGAATGCATATTTGAACACATTCAAGAGGGTAACAGCATTATGTGAACGTTCTGTGTTGTAAATGTGATAAACAAATGGTCTCGTCCAACGGGGAACAGGCGCCGTTCACAGCAGCATGCATTCATGCAGGTCTTCCTGCTCTATGCCGTGTTCCGCCATCACGACGAGCAGTTTTTCTCTCTCCGAAAGCGGCGCGCACCACGCAAGACCGCACCCTGCGGATATCTCCCTCGGCACAGGGATCAGCCTGCCCGGGACCTCTGCTTCTTTGCAGGCTTTTTCCATAGCCATGGCGTCTGCAGTTGTGTGAAATGTAACAACAAGTTTTAATACTTTCTTTCTCATACTTCTTACTTCTTCGGTTCTATCACAACAGCAAATCCATCTTCCGTCTCCGTCGATGTACAGTTTCTTCCGTGATCCCATACACATTTTTCTACATTCATTTTCTGGTGCGGCTCAGTTACAAGAACCCTTATGGCCCCTGCCTCGCTTTTCATCGCTTCCTCCGTAAGCATCACCGGCTCCGGACAGGAAAGACCTCTTGCATCTACTTCTTTCATTTTATATTCCTTCTTTCTTTTCACCGCTCTCTTTTACGGTTTATTTATTCTCGCTTCTTTTATTCAAAAAGCCGATTATAAAACATACTGCGATGCAGATGATAACCGCGGCTTTTCCGTTCAGCGGAACGCTTCCCGCTGTAATCTCCTGTGTCTCTGGATTGAGAGCCGTTGCGCTTGCGGCAAGCCCCAGATTGTGCGCCAGCGCCGCACCGATAAACATACCGATCACCGTCATGGCGGAATCCGATGATCCCTGCCCCGCAAGGATGAGCTGACGCAGCGGGCATCCGCCTGCAAGTACGGCGGCAAATCCTACCGCGTACATTCCCAGAATGTTCCAGAGATGTTCTGAGTGTGCGATCACTCCCGGGGTGTTAAATGCGAGATTAAAATTTCCTGTGGCAACATTATAGATCAGCATTACAACGAAAAAGCTTCCGATGATTGTCAGCAGATCAAAGTTTCTCATCAGGATCACATCACGGATGCTTCCCGCAAAACACATTCTGGACTTCTGTGCAAACGCCCCGAAGATCAGCCCTCCGATCAGAGAGAGTGCGATGGGCGCGTGCATGCTTCCCGGACCGCTCTGGCTGCTCTTTAACAGTGTAGTTGCAAGAGCAAGCACGAGGATGCCCAGCATCAGCACCGGCATCACCCCTCCGCTCATACGGTTCGTCAGATGGGCGCGTCCGAGGCTGAACCCTTTCTTAAGAGCAATCACTCCGGTTCCTACTCCGAGAATAAATCCGATCAGAGCCACCCACGCATTCAGGTCGCCGGCAGACATACGGATGATCATGCGGAGCGGGCATCCCAGAAACACCAGAGAACCTATGGCAAGGATCATCCCCAGAACAAAACGTACCATCGGAGAAGATCCCGCCGTGGAACGGTACTCCTTGGTGGCTGCAGAAATAAGAAACGCTCCCAGTACAAGACCTATGATCTCAGGTCTTGCATACTGTACAGTCTCCGTGGAATGCAGCCCCAGTGCACCTGCCGTATCACGGATAAAGCACGCGATGCAGAACGCCATATTTGCCGGATTGCCGAAATACGCCAGACACGCCGCAACAAGCCCGCAGACAAGTCCTGCAAGCGCCAGTTTCTTTTTTGAATCAGTTAAATTCATGTTTCTTTTCCCTCCTGCTTATCTTTGGCACAGTCTCTCACTCCTGCGCCAGTTCTTTCACCGCCTGTATAGCGGCATCTGCCTCTTCTTCGGTATTGTAATAAGAAAAGCTGAATCTGACGGCTCCCTGCTCTACGGTTCCCAAAGCCTGATGCATCAGCGGCGCACAGTGGGCGCCCGGCCTCGTCACGATTCCGTACTCCGTATTCAGCTCATCACTGACTTCCGAAGAGTCATAATCCCCGATATTAAAAGATACGATAGCAGCACGCTGTTCTGTACCGAAGTCCCCATATACTTTTACACCAGGAATACAGGAAATACCTTCATAAAACCGCCGCATCAGCGACTGCTCTTTTGCGCGGATCACGTCCAGCCCGGTCTCTTCAAGGAAAGAGACCGCGGCGCTCAGACCTGCAATGCCGTGTCCGTTTAATGTGCCTGCTTCCAGCGCTGTGGGCATCTGTGACGGATGATGCGGGTTATAGGTATCGATCCCGCTCCCGCCGGACAGAAGAGGACGGATCCTGACGCCGGGCCTGACATACATCCCCCCTGTCCCCTGAGGTCCCATCAGACCTTTATGACCGGTAAAACAGAGTACATCAATTCCATTCTCCCTGACATCAACAGGCCATACTCCTGCTGTCTGGGATGCGTCCACTACGAAGAGCAGGCCATGTTTCCCTGCAATTTTTCCCACTTTCTTCAGGTCGATCATATTACCTGTGAGATTGGAAGCGTGGGTGCAGACGATTGCTTTTGTGTTCTCTTTTACCTCACGTTCCATCTCGTCATATGAGATATTTCCTTTTTCATCGCACCCGAGGATTGAAAGTTCTGCTCCGCGCTCCCGGCATTCATACAGAGGTCTTAAGACCGAATTATGTTCAAGCACGGTCGTGATCACATGGTCTCCCGGACAAATCAGCCCCTTTATGGCAATATTAAGGCTCTCTGTAGAATTCGCCGTAAATACAATCTGAGCTGCTGATTCCGCATTGAAAAACCGGGCCAGCTTTTCCCGTGCCCCGTAGATTATCCTTGAAGCATCCAGTGCAGGCTCCGATGCTCCCCGCCCTGCATTTCCCATCGTGTCAAGCGCCGCAAGTACCGCGGTTTTGACGGCATCCGGTTTGTGTAACGTGGTAGCCGCATTGTCCATGTAAATCATAGATCATCCACTCCTTCTCTGTGCAATGCATACTTTAAGTATAGGGTTCTTTCCGGATTACGTCTAATCGAAAACCGAAATAAAAAAATGCCGCTTATAGATATTATCTATAAGCGGGAATTCCATATTTTACGCATCTGTCAGGCTGCCTGTAATTCTTCTACAGATACATCTTTCTGACTGTTTTTATAAATTTATCCGCCGCAGGCAGACTCGGATATCCTGCATCATAAACCACATTGATATTCCGCTTTCCTCCGGTCTCACCCAGAGGAAACGCAAGAAGTTTTCCGCTCCGGATCTCTTCTGCGGCAGCCAGCCTCGAGAGAATGGATACGCCCATTCCACTGGCAACTGACCGCTTGATCGTCTCCTGATTTTCCATCATTGCAGCTACATTGAGTCTGGAAATATCGACACCAAGCTGTGCCAGAAGGCGGAGCGCTTCCTTTCTTGTGCCTGATCCTTCCTCCCGCAGGATAACCGGCTCATCCAGAATCCATGAGGCAGGGTCCACCCCCTGCCTCGCCCGGAATCTTTCATCGGCAGGCGTCAGGACGACCAGCTCATCCTGATAAAAGGGAATGTAGGTACAATTTCCCTTTTCCATCACTGTTCCGGTAAATCCTATGTCCGCCTTGTGGGACAGGATCATCTCCACAACACCGCTGCTGTCTGTCTCGAACAGCTTCAGCTGTTCATCCGGGTATGATCTTCGAAACTGTGCCATAACGGCGGGCAGAAGATACTGTGATGGTATTGTAGATGCCGCAATCCTGAGCACACTTCCGGACTGCCTTCCTGCAAGGCCGAACCGAAGACGGATCTTCTGCTCCAGCTCAAGCATCTGCTCCGCGTAGGCATACAGCTCCTTCCCCGATTCAGACAGCACGGCGCCTTTCGTATTCCGAACCAGCAGGCAGGTATTCAGTTCCTTTTCCAGTGAGGTAATATGTGCGCTTACGGTAGGCTGGGTAAGATAGAGCTGCTTTGCTGCTGCCGAAAAGCTCTTCGTCTCCGCCACCCTCACAAATGCCTCCAGCTGTTTCAAATTCATTTAATTTCCACCTTATCACACAGCCGGATGCCGGGCTTATCTGTTCCGCTTTCCAGCACTCTGCCGACAACGGAAACTTTCGTTCCCAGATCTGCGCGCTCAAATGCCCGGAGCAGATCTTCCGCCTCATTTTCCGGCGCCGCAAATAACAGTCCGCCGGAGGTCTGGGGATCGCTGAGAAGATCCACATACACCTCGCTGACATCTCCTGTATCCAGAAGACGGCTGACATGTTTCTGATTTCTGTATGCGCCTCCCGGAATCAGTCCCATCTCTGCATACTCTTTTGCCCCGTGCATAAACGCTATGCCTTCCACGCCGAGCTCAATGACTGCGCCGCCCGCATCCGCCATCTCCGAGCAGTGCCCCAGCAGTCCGAACCCTGTCACATCCGTACATGCATGTACTGTAAAATCTGCCGCTGTCTCCTTTGCCTTTTTATTCAATGTGGTCATAACACGGATGACTTCTCTCTCAGACTCCTCCGATGCCAGCTGTGCTTTTACCGCCGTGTTGACAATCCCGCTTCCAAGCTGCTTTGTAAGGATCAGCACATCGCCTTTCTCACAGCCGAAATTCTTATACACCCGGTCCGGATGCACCAGTCCTGCCACAGAAAGGCCGTATTTGGGTTCATCGTCCTGAATTGAGTGGCCCCCTACAAGGACTGCGCCTGCCTCCCGCACTTTCTCTGCTCCTCCTCTTAATATCTCACCTAAGATATCCGGATCAAGATCTCCGGGGAAACATACGATATTCAATGCAATCTTCGGTTCACCGCCCATGGCATAAACATCACTTAAAGCATTTGCGGCCGCCACCTGCCCGAACGTATACGGGTCATCTGCCACCGGTGTAAAAAAATCAAGTGTCTGGATCACTGCCACATCATCTGTAATCTTATACACGGCTGCGTCATCGGATGTCTCAAATCCTACGATCAGATCCGGATCGCTGAATTTCGGCAGACGTCCCAGCACCCGGGAAAGAGTATCCGGCCCGATCTTTGCCGCACAGCCGCCATGTTTTGCGAATTGTGTCAGACGGATTTCTTCATTCATTATTTTCCAACCTCCCAAAGTCAGATTTCAAAGCCTTGGCACTTCACAGATCAGCGTTCCTTCTTCCAATTACGGACGGATCACGCTCATAGCGCCCTGAAGTGTCTCTGCAATACTGTACATATTCGTCACACTGCCAATGGCAAGCTTATCTTTTATTCCGTAATAGTCGAGACAGGTTCCGCATGTCATAATCTCAACGCCCTGCTCTTCCAGTGTCTTAAGATCTTCCAGACTTTCCGAACCCTCAACAGTAAGTTTTGCACCGCCGTTATAGAACAGGATCTTATCCGGCATGTCATCGAGCTGTGTCAGAGCGAAGAGAAAACTCTTCATGAGAATATGCCCCAGTTCTTCACTTCCTTCGCCCATCCGGTCGGATCCCACAGCCACTACTGTTCCGATACATGTCCTGCAGTCTGATGCCGTTTCCGGCCGGTTCTGAGCCTGAGACGCGTTCCCGCTGCCGGAGGCCTTAAGCTGTGCCGCTGCCGCCTCTCCTACAGTGATCAGCACCCGGTACTGCCTCTCCCCGAGCTGTTCAGACTCGGCAGCAGCGCCGGAGCTCTTCGCCATCTTTGTCACATTCTTTACTGCTGTCTCGTTGTCCACCAGAACTTCAATCTGGCCGGGGCCGTCCATTTCCCCAAGAGCATTTTTTGTCTTAACTACCGGGATCGGGCAGATATCGCCCATTGCATTTACTGTAATCATATTTCTTCTCTCCTTTTTGACTTCCGAGTATTATAACTGTCTTAATAATAGCAATCTGCCATCTGGAAGTCAACGTGAATCAACATATAGTGCAACAGCTTTTTCCACGCTTTCCACATAAATCAACACCATTTTTAATGATTCATGTTTGTTTTTTGTGATTTTCAGATTGACATTATAATAAAAATATACCATACTTAAAATAGTGAAATTTTCTGAGGAAAGGGAGGCATCGTTCTATGGCATATCAGCATCGCGCATACGGGACATATGGCATGAACCATGCCCGTGAAAACAATATGGTCTGGAACGACGCCCTTGGAAAATTCGTCCCGCCTGCAGGATTGTCTGCATTTCCTGCCGAACGCTATGAACTGGACATCCACACACATACGATTGCCAGCGGCCACGGTTCCAGCGCCACCATTACCGACATGGTAAAAGCAGCCAAAGCCTGCAATCTGAAAATGCTCGGCATATCAGATCACGGTCCCGCTACTTTGGGTGGCGGACGGATATCCTATTTCCGCAATCTGAAATATGCACAGAGAGAACGGCTCGGCATTAAAATGCTGTATGGCGCAGAGGCGAATATCGTAAACGGCAGAGGAAATCTTGATCTGTCAGACGATATTCTGAAAAGTCTGGACTACGTAATCGCCAGCATGCACCAGCCTGTTATGAAACCGGGTTCTGTCGAAGAAAACACACAGGCATATATCAATGCTATGAAGAATCCATATGTAACCGTGATCGGACACTGTGACGACACAAAATTCCCAATTGATCCTTTTCAGCTTTTTTCCGCAGCAATGAAACATCATGTGCTGCTGGAAATCAACAATAGTTCTTTAAGTCCGGAAGGCTACCGGGGAGATACCAGATTCACAGATCTGATCATCCTGAACCTTTCCGTGCACTTTAATTATCCTGTGCTGTTTTCAAGCGACAGCCACGGGAAATCACACGTAGGGGATTTTACATATGCGGCAGATGCCGCACGGCTTGCTAAAGTACCGCGCAATCTGATCCTGAATTATTCGTCGAAAGCGCTGCTGGCTTTTCTGGCAGAAAGATAAAAGCCGGCCGGCATTCCCTCCATAATAAAGTTGTTTTTCAAATTGATAATTATTAAGCCGCCTGCATATACTGAACTGAAACAGGCACACAAGCAGAACTGTTTCAGTTATCATGTATTTGCAGGTGATTTTTATGAAAACATCCGGACAATATCTTATAGCAGGTTTTATGTTTTCTGCCGTTCTTGGAACTGCAGCTCATTTCTTCTACGGCTGGTCAGGCAACAATCCTCTGGCCGGCCTTATCGCTCCTGTCAGCGAATCTACATGGGAACATATGAAACTTGTATTTTTTCCTGTTCTTCTCTGGTCGTTCTTTCTTCCGCCGCACCTCGCAGATGAAGCACCGACGCTGCGTCCTTCTCTCTTATTCGGCGGTCTTATCGGCACGCTTGCGGTTCCGGTCCTTTTCTACACTTATTCCGGCATCCTCGGGTACAATATTGCGTGGATAGATATTTTCATATTCTATATCAGTGTGTTCATTACCTTTTTCTGTGCTTGGAAACTGCAAGACTCCGCAAAAACAGCACAAAAGAGAACAGCCATATATTTTCTGACTGTCCTCTTCGCCATACTTTTCTTCCTGTTTACTTTTCTGCCTCCTGATATCGGTCTGTTCGCCGAACCTCATCCTTGACCGCCCGCACAGACGGAAGGCCGCTCTGCCTGATCTGCCGGCACCCTATCTGCTCCCATAAGTATAGCAGAGCTGCCGGATTCTCAGATCGATTCCGTTTCTATCCAGATATTCCGCTGCGGTCTTTGGCACATACTGCTGCCATTCTTCTCCTCTGGCAATCATGCCGCGCAGTTTTGTTCCTGTAATTCCCTTCTCTTCCCCCGTCCTTCTCCACAGGATCTCTACATTAAGATCCAGAGAGCGCAGGATCTGATACTTTTCTTCATCCCACGGACTGCAGATGCTCATATAATACACTGCATCGGCGGGCACATATTGGAGCAGGACATCCGGACTGCTGATCGGGAACGGCATAATTTCAAACTCTTCTCTCTTGACACCGAAATCCAGCAGGGCATCCCGGATCATCTCATACCTTTCAAAATATGTAAGAGGATTGTCCATCTTTGTTGTTCCATGCTCATCAAGAGGCGATGTTGCCGGATACGCCGAGATATCCGGATGGGTGATTCCCACATACAATGTCCTGCATCTCATCTTTGCCGCCAGAAGATATTCCATATGTTTCAGGTGGAGGACCTGAAATCTGCCGTGTATCACTCCTGTCTCCGTCATAGTTCCAGCCCCCTTTCCCGGTTATTCAGATATCAAGATCTGCAGCCGCTTTTCCCAAACGGGCAAGATCTGTTTCATCCGGATGGGATGCTGCCTTGTCAAAATTATCTATCATCATCTTTATCTTCTCGTCCTGAGGAGCTTTCTCCTGCATCGCCTCATAGCGTTTCCGCACGCTCTGAGGCATTTTCCCCTGACACATATACGTCCCTGACACCTTATTTCCTTCCGGCAGATGGGCAGATACACGGTTCAGGATCTGTGTAAAATACTGTTCTGATCCGCCAAAACCTGCCGTGCCAAAGAGAAATACATTCCGGTTATGCAGTGTCTCCATATACTTTCCAATCTTTTCACTGCATTCCCCTTTATCAGTCCAGAAACCGAGAAAAATCAGATCCGCGTCTTCTGCCTTACTCTGCAGTTCTTCTTCCGGTGTACCGAAGCAGACACATTTTTCTTCTCCCAGAGTGTTTCTTATTTCCTTTGCCAGCATCTCTGTATTTCCTGTTGCGCTTTCATATATAACTGCATACTTCATGACTTTTTGCTTCCTTTCTCTTATCCGCGCTTATATCTCCGTTTTTTATTATATAGAGATTTTCAATGCTCTTCCTACCATATCCAGCTCATCCTCGTATATACAATTCTGAAACAAATGGCCGGCGACTTTTTTCCGGCACTCTTCGTAGTCCATCCACGCCGTCTCTGATACCTCAGACTCCTGCAGTGTAAGTTCAGCCGTATTCACCGGTTCCTCATATATGTAAATCATACTCAGCTCATTATCCCGGAAAGGCCGTCCGTAAAATTCACTTTCAAATCCGCACCGCCTTGTCCCAACCTCTCTGAGCTGCTCCGGAAGCGCATCAATGCCAAGTTCTTCTTTCAGTTCTCTTACAGCGCTCTCAAGATATCCGCAGCCGGCTTCCACATGTCCCGCCGAGGAGATGTCCCAGCATCCCGGGTTGGAATCTTTGCACTCGCTGCGTTTCTGAAGAAGCAGATCATATCCGCTTTTGTTATTGGGCCGGACGATCCATGTGTGTACAGTCGGATGGAGCGAACCGTCTTCGTGCACCACGCCCCGCTCCTTGACCGCTCCTGTCCTGCTGCCATCCTCTCTGATCTCATCGAACAGTTCCAGCGGCACTCCGTCAAGAGCAGCGTACTGCAGCACATCGCTTCTGTTGTAGACAAGCTTCAGGGAAAAGAACTCTCTTTCCATATCCAGCAGGCGGAAAAATATCTTATCTCCTTCCCACAGTTCCAGCGCAGGTATATCTTTCTTATCCACCCACTCCAGCTCCCCTTCGTCGCATTCGACAGGTTCTCCCGTGAACCCATCTGCCGTATAGAGCGACATATATTCTATTGTATCTTCCCCGTATACAAAGGTCACAATACCTCTGTATTTCCACGAAGTCAATGTATATCCTGTCTCCTCTTTCACTTCGCGAAGGAGACATTCTTCAGGGCTTTCTCCATGTTCAAAATGTCCGCCGACACCAATCCACTTGTCCTTATTCACGTCATTTTTCTTCACCGTGCGGTGGAGCATCAGGTATTTTCCATCCTGTTCAATATAACACAGCGTACTCAGTCTTTCCATAGTTATGCACTCTCCTGACTTTTCATAAACTGGCTCTCATACAAATGTTTATAGAATCCGCCTTCTGCGAGCAGGCTTTCGTGATTGCCCTGCTCGATGATCTGTCCGTCTTTCATTACGAGGATCACATCTGCCTCCCGGATCGTGGACAGTCTGTGCGCTACAATGAATGTTGTCCTGCCCTTCATCAGTGCCGCAAAAGCATCCTGTATCTTCAATTCGGTTCTCGTATCAATAGATGATGTCGCCTCATCAAGGATCAGCATTGGAGGCCTGCACAGCATGACTCTGGCAATACAGAGAAGCTGCTTCTGCCCCTGAGAAAGACCGCCTCCGTCTTCCGTGATCCATGTATCATACCCCTGCGGCAAACGTCGGATATAGCTGTGGATGTGGGAAGCTTTCGCCGCCGCGATGACTTCCTCATCTGTGGCGTCAGGACGTCCCATCGTGATATTATCCCGGATTGTTCCCGTCTTAAGCCATGTATCCTGAAGCACCATACCATATCCGGCCCTCAGGCTCTTCCGCGTCATTTCGCGGATATCGGTGCCTTCTACACTGATCGAACCATTCTTCACATCGTAGAACCGCATAAGCAGATTGATGATCGTCGTCTTGCCGCATCCGGTAGGACCTACGATGGCAATCCGCTGTCCGGGTTTCACATCAAGATTAAAATCACGGATCAGCTTCTGTCCTTCCACATAGGAGAAGTCCACATGCTTCGCCCTGACATTTCCCTGTATATCTTTCAGCTCCACCGCGTTCTCCGGTTCCGGCGTCTGAGGTTCTTCCTCGATCAGATCAAAGATTCTCTGCGCGCATGCCACGGCATTCTGGAACTCGGTAACTACGCCTGATATCTCATTAAACGGCTTCGTATACTGGTTCGCGTAACTCAAAAAACTGGAGAGCTGTCCGACGGAAAGAGAGC
>ERZ1643246.1417-NODE-1417-length-26152-cov-5.881251_pt1 | contig 26152 bp, 23 predicted proteins | sample MGYA00579265_ERZ1643246 | MGnify/ENA primary metagenome ERZ1643246 (study PRJEB29033, sample SAMEA4952261) | chicken gut metagenome | biome: Broiler Chicken; feature: Gastrointestinal Tract; material: Caecum | place: Ireland | collected 2018 | study: Broiler...
ACGGCATTATGTACCGGTGGTCAGAGACGGACAGACCATCGCCATGCTGTACGGAGTGGTGGAGCTGGGAGAACTTCCCGAAAAAGTGAATATAAATCCCTACGGCGGGAAAGGCGCGCTGTATATTATAGACGGGAGCAACGGGGATTTCCTGGTGGATACCTGGCACCAGGGGGAAACCGGCAACATGTGGGCGCTGGGAGAACGCCAGATGGCGCCGGGGTATGATTCCGAACAGCTCAGAGAAGGAATTCTGAACGGAGACAGCAGATATGTGGTATTTGTCTCGCGAACCATAGGCGAATACCTGTACTTTTACTATACGCCGCTGGGAATCAACCAGTGGAGAGTGGCGGTTTCCGTGCCGGAAAGCGTGGTTTTTGAGAGCGCCCGTACCATCGAACATTTTCTCAATCTGTTTCTGGCCTTTGAGATGGTCTGCTTTGTGATCTATTTTCTGTGGATGATACGGTACGCCCGCCGGGTGACCGCTGAAAAACAGCGCCGGCTGGATACCATCCGCGCCATTTATGATGTGGAAAAGCTGCTGTTTAACGCCCATGAAAACAGGGAGAATGTGGACAAGGCACTGGAAAAAGTAGGAACTATTCTTTTGGCGGAACAGGTGATCTTCTGGATTCTTGGTTCCTCCCCGGACCAGGAGGCCTTTTGCTGGCGGAAGGAAGCTTGTCAAAATGGAGGCTGGAGCGGAGAAACCGCAGACCGGCTGGTGCGATATTTTCAGGAAGGAAACCGTGAATTTGAGGCATATGAGCCGCAGGAACTCGGGAAAATCCTTCCGGAAAACGAACGGGAGGACATTCGAAATCTGACAGCGGTTCCGGTGGAGGATATGGATGGAAACATCTGCGGAATTCTGGCCGGGTATAATATCAGCGGGGGGCGTGTCTCGGCGGCTTTTCTGAAAAATATGAAATTCAGTTTTGCCATGTTCTGCCGTAATCTGAAAATTTATACGGAGATCCGAAAGCGGGGCGAAGTAGATGTACTGACAGGACTTTATAACCGCAACCGTTATGAGGCAGATCTTTCCGGGATCTGCCGGGAACATCCGGAAAATCTTTCCTGCGTTTATATCGATGTCAATGGCCTGCACGAGATGAATAATGACAATGGCCATGAACAGGGAGATCTTATGCTGAGAACGGTGGCGGAGGGAATCCGGAGATTTTTCGATACGAAATACAGCTACCGCACCGGCGGGGATGAATTTGTGGTGTTTGCAGCCCAAAAAGAGGAGGCGGAGGTACGGAGAAGGTGCGGGGAACTTGCCGCCTGGCTGGCAAAGATGGACTATCACGTTTCGGTGGGCGTTCAGTGGCAGGCGAAGGTTTCCTCCATGGACACTCTGATTAAGGCCGCGGAAAAAGAGATGTACGAAGAAAAAAGAAAATATTATGAACATTCAGCCCATGACCGGAGGCGGCGCTGACGTATATTTCTTCCAGAAATGTCCATACTGAAAGGGACAGAATGAAAACGCCCGGGAGGCGTCTTTACAGGAAAGGAGTATCAGTATGGCAATGGATTTCAAAAACAGCGAGACAAAAGAAAATCTGATGCGGGCATTCGCAGGGGAAAGTCAGGCCAGGAACCGGTATACCTTCGGTGCGGCTCGGGCCAGAAAGCAGAATCAGGCGGCTATCGCCCAGGTCTTTCTGTACACGGCGGATCAGGAGAAGGAGCATGCGGAAATTTTTTACAACCATCTGAAGGAACTGGAGGGAGAGACCATCCATGTGGACGGAACTTATCCGGTGGATCTGACGGACAACCTGGCAGAGCTGCTTCGGCGGGCGCAGCACAACGAATACGAAGAACATGATGATGTCTATAAGAATTTTGGAGACAAGGCCCGGGAGGAGGGATTTGAGCGGGTGGCCCGTTCCTTCTACATGATCGCCGAGATTGAGAAATTCCACGGGGACCGCTTTGGCCGATTCGCTCAGTGGCTGGAGGAGAACCAGCTGCATGTGTCCAGGGTAAGTACCGGGTGGATCTGCCTGAACTGCGGTTACGTCTTTGAAGGTGAACAGGCCCCCCAGACCTGTCCGGTCTGCCAGCATGACCGGGGATATTTTATTCGTCTGGAGCTGTCGCCTTTTGCGGGCGGACAGGCGGTTGGCGTCTGAATAATAGCGGTCAGACAATTTTTCCCAATTTTTGAAAACAGGTTGCCTCTTGAAATGATACAGTGATCGTGTTACCATATTTATTACTGAGGCAGAAAGGGGAGCTGCTGTATGTGAGGGGAAGGGAAGTACCCGCTCCTGACATACGGCGGCTTTCTTTCCGCCTGAAACAGATACAAAGCTGCGGACAGACATTGGGCTGTCGCCCTTTGGGAGATAAGACGCAGAAGGATAGCCACGCAGTTACAACAGAAAGATGGGAGAGATAGCATGACGATAGAAGAATGGCTGGGTGAAGAGAACCAGCTGGGAATGGACATCTGGACAAAGAAATACTGCCAGGAGGGCGAAGATTTTGAGGCCTGGCTGAACCGTATCAGCGGCGGTAATCAGGAAATCGCGGAATATATCCGACAGAAAAAATTTCTGTTCGGGGGGAGGATCCTGTCCAACAGAGGCCTGCAGGAGCAGGGAAGAAAGATCACGTTTTCCAACTGCTATGTGATCGCGCCGCCGGAGGATGAGATCGAGAGCATTTTTGACTGCGCCAAAAAACTGGCCAGAACCTACAGTTACGGCGGTGGCTGCGGCATCGATATCTCCAAACTGGCCCCCCGGGGAGCGAAAATCAATAACGCGGCCAAGGAGACCAGCGGATCGGTGTCCTTTATGGATCTGTATTCCATGGTGACAGGACTCATCGGACAGAACGGAAGAAGAGGAGCGCTGATGATTTCCATCGACTGTTCCCATCCGGATGTGCAGGAGTTTATTGAGTTGAAGACCGATCTGGACAAGGTGACAAAGGCAAATATTTCCGTGCGGATCCATGAGGATTTCATGGAAGCCGTGAAGAAAAATGAGGATTATCTGCTTCATTATACCCGCCAGGCCACCGGCGAAGTGATCGAGAAAACCGTCAGTGCCAGAGAACTGTTCCGCCGCATTGCGGAGACCAACTGGGATTACGCGGAGCCGGGCGCCCTGTTCTGGGATCGGATTACCAGCTGGAATCTGCTGAGCAATACGGAGGAATTTTCCTATGCGGGGGTGAATCCCTGCGCGGAGGAGCCCCTTCCGGCGGGCGGCAGCTGTCTGCTGGGAAGCATCAACCTGTCCCAGTTTGTACAGAATCCTTTCACGGACAATGCCTCCTTCGACTTTGAGGGCCTGAAGGACTGTGTACGCGCCTCTGTCCGGGCACTGAACGAGGTGCTGGAGGAGGGACTTCCCCTGCATCCCCTGGCGGAACAGCGGGAGAGCGTGGCCAGATGGCGTCAGATCGGCCTGGGCATCATGGGCCTGGCGGACGCGCTGATCAAGCTGGGACTTACTTACGGGGAAGAAGACGCGGTGAAGATGTGCGACCGGATCGGGTTTGCCATGGCGGACACAGCCATCGAAGCCTCCGCGAAACTGGCAAAGGAGGAAGGCGCATTTCCGGGATGCAACGTGGAGGAAGTCATGAACACGCCGTATTTCCTGGAAAATACCTCTGAGAAAACCCGGGAGCTGGTGCGCAAATATGGCCTGAGAAATTCTCAGCTGCTGACCATCGCCCCCACGGGAACCCTGTCCACCATGCTGGGAATCTCCGGAGGCATCGAACCGGTGTACGCCAACTATTACGAGAGAAAAACCGAGTCCCTTCACGGAACGGATGTGTACTATAAGGTATATACGAAGATCGTGGAGCAGTATATGAAGGAGTTCGGCCTGAAGGATGTGAGCCGGCTGCCGGAGTATTTTGTCACGGCCATGACTCTGGATTACCGGCAGAGAATCGATATGCAGTCCATCTGGCAGCGTCATATCGACGCGTCCATCAGTTCCACCGTCAACGTACCCAACGGATTTACCGTGGAAGAGACGGAGGATCTGTATCTGTACGCCTATGAAAAGGGCCTGAAGGGCATCACCATTTTCCGGGACGGCTGCAAGCGTGTGGGCATCCTCAGCACCGAGGAACCGAAAAAATCCAAAAAAGTGACGGCAGGAGAGGGCCTGAAGCGGGGCGAGATTCTGCTGGTAACCGATGACGTGGTGGGTAAAAAGCGGAAGCTGATCACCGGATGCGGAAGCCTCCACTGCATTGCCCTGTTTGATCCCCATACGGGCGCGCTGCTGGAGACCTACCTGAGCAAAGGGTCCACCGGCGGCTGCAACAACTTCATGGTGGGTCTGTCCCGTATGATTTCCATCAGCGCCAGAGGCGGCATCGATATCGAGACCATTGTGGACCAGCTGAATTCCAGCGGTTCCTGTCCCTCTTACACTGCCCGCCGGGTGACCAGAAAAGACACCAGCAAAGGCGCCTGCTGTCCTATGGCGGTGGGAAATGCCCTGATGGATATGTACAATGAGATGCAGGCGGAGCTGGCCGAAAAAGAGAGCGGCGAGCCCCAGAAAAAAGTGAAGAAAGCGCCACGCCCCAGAGCAGTACCCTCCCCGGAATCCGACCGGGACCGGATGTACTGTCCGGAATGCGGCGAGCCGCTGGTGTTTGAGGAAGGCTGTAATATCTGTAAGAGCTGCGGCTGGAGCAAGTGCCACTGATTTTTACGGGCGGACGGGCTTTCATGGGCGGGCGGATCTTTGCAGGCGGTCCGGCCGGGAAACTGCGTCAGAAGGTCAGTGAAATAGAAGTTTCTGCCGCGCTGAGAAGAGTTATGACTGCGAAATGAAAAGGAATCCCCCCTTTTTGCGTTGAGATGCCGGGAGCATTTCAGTGCAGAAAGGGGGGATTGTTTGTGTAATCATGGCCGGCTGATCCCAGAAAAGACAGGGAGGGAAAGAATTTTCGGACGGTGAATGGAAAATGGCTGCGGTTCTTCGTATACGGCTACTTCTGATGTCTGCGGCGGGATTCGCAAATATTTCGTTTCTGCAGCAGGAGCAGCCAATTCCTTATTCCTGCAGTATGGTTTATCAGCACAAAAATACAGGAAAACCTGGAAAAGATGTTGACAAGTATACTTGGCAATACTACAATAAGAATATGACAAGAAAACTTGGCAAATCCACCAGGAGGTTTTCCTTATGAACAAAGACGAGATTCTGGCAAGAAGCAGAGCGGAAAACAAAAACAGGGACATTTATATGCTGGAAGTATTAAACCAGGCAAGTAAAAGCGCGGTTGTAGTTCAGATGGTTCTGGCGACAATCTTTTTCGTGACAGAAGTATTTGCCGGAAAAGGCATAAACTATGGGCTATGGGCCATTGTTGCCAGCGCCAATATGACGATCTACTGGATAAAATACATGAAATTCCATCATAAGCAGGTGCTTGTGATGGCGGTTCTCTATACCGTATTCGTATCTCTGATGTCCGGATGCCACATTTATAATCTGTTTGTATCGTCCGCGATCCTTTGAGGCGGTGAAAACTATGGATGATAAGCTGATTTTAAAAATCGCCTGAAAGAAGCGCGGGCAGAACTGAAATTGTCACAGAGTCAGCTGGCGGATATGGTAGGCGTGTCCCGGAACACCATCAGCTCCATCGAAACCGGCCAGTTCAATCCCACGGCGAAACTGGCACTGGTTCTCTGTATTGCATTGGATAAAAAGTTTGAAGATCTGTTTTACTTTTGAAACTGCCCGATATCAGAAAGCTGGATCGTTTGGGAAAATTACATGGCTGAAGAACGCTTTATCGACTTATCCCCCTTTTTGTGCTATGATAATGACTGTATCATTTTAGCACAGAAAGGGGTATTTTCATGGAAAATACGTCTGGAAATAAAAAGAATCATCCGGCCGCAAAGCCGGAAAAGTACATAAATATCGGCCTTCTGGCCCATGTGGATGCCGGAAAGACCACTCTGGCGGAGGCGATTCTGTATCTGCAGGGCAGTATCCGGAAGCTGGGCCGGGTGGATCACCGGGATACGTTCCTGGACACGGATGCCATGGAGCGGGCCAGAGGAATCACCATATTCTCTAAACAGGCCCGGCTGACCCTGGGGGACTGGCAGGTGACGCTTCTGGATACCCCCGGGCATGTGGATTTTTCCGCGGAGATGGAGCGGACACTGCAGGTACTGGACTGTGCGGTGCTGGTGATCAGCGGAGCGGACGGCGTGCAGAGTCATGTGGAGACCCTGTGGCGGCTGCTCAGACGGTACCAGATCCCCACCTTCCTGTTCATCAACAAGATGGATCAGCCGGGAACCGACCGGGAAGCGATACTGGCCGAACTGAAAAGCCGGCTGGATGATGGCTGCGTGGATTTTGGAGGCAGCGATCAGGAGGCGTGGCTGGAGGAGCTGGCCATGTGCGATGAGGCGCTGATGGAACGGTATCTGGAGGATGGCAGGATCGAAACGGAGGACATTTCCCGGCTGATCGCGGATCGGAAGGTATTTCCCTGTTATTTCGGATCCGCGCTGAAAAACGAAGGGGTGGATGTGCTTCTGGATGGAATCCGGCGGTACGCCCGGGTGCCGGAGTATCCGGAAGCTTTCGGGGCAAAGGTATATAAAATCGGCAGGGACGCCCAGGGAGCGCGGCTGACCTACCTGAAAGTGACCGGCGGCTGTCTGCGGGTGAAGATGCCGCTTTCCGGAAAAAGCCGGGAGAAAGAAGCCTGGGAGGAGAAGACGGACCAGATCCGGCTGTATTCCGGAACCGGTTTTCAGATGGTTCAGGAGGCGCCGGCGGGGATGGTCTGCGCGGTGACGGGACTGACGAAAACGTATTCCGGGCAGGGCCTGGGGGCGGAGCCGGCCTCCGAACTTCCCCTGCTGGAGCCGGTGCTGACCTACCGGCTTTCCTTCCCTGTGGATGTGGATGTCCACGGCGCCTATCTGAAGCTGCGGCCGCTGGAGGAGGAAATCCCGGAGCTTCACATGATCTGGGACGGAGAAGCCAGGGAAATCCGGGTTCAGGTGATGGGAGAGGTGCAGATTGAGATCCTGAAAAATCTGATCCGGGAACGGTTTGAACTGGGTGTCAGCTTTGACGCGGGAAGCATTGTGTATAAGGAAACCATCGCCGGGACGGTGGAAGGCGTGGGACATTTTGAACCGCTGCGTCATTATGCGGAGGTACACCTGCTGCTGGAACCCGGCGAGCCGGGCAGCGGGCTTCAGTTTGATTCCATCTGCAGCGAGGATGTGCTGGACCGGAACTGGCAGCGGCTGGTGCTGACCCATCTGGAGGAAAAAACGCACCGGGGTGTGCTGACCGGATCGGAGATCACGGATATGCGGATTCTGCTGGCCTCCGGCAGAGCCCATCAGAAGCATACGGAGGGCGGAGATTTTCGCCAGGCCACCTACCGTGCAGTACGCCAGGGACTGATGCATGCAAAAAATGTACTGCTGGAGCCGGTGTATACCTTCCGGCTGGAGGTGCCCTCCGGCCAGGTGGGACGGGCCATGACGGATCTGCAGCAGATGCACGGGGAATTCGGACAGCCACAGATGGAAGGGGAGACGGCGGTGCTGACGGGCACGGCTCCGGTGGCCTGTCTGCAGGGGTATCCGGCCAAAGTCACCGCCTATACGGCGGGCCGGGGGCGGATGTCCTGCACGTTGGGCGGCTATGCGCCCTGCCACAACAGCGAAGAGGTGATTGCCGCCATCGGCTATGATCCGGAGAAGGATACGGAAAATACGGCGGACTCGGTGTTCTGCGCCCATGGAGCCGGTTTCGTGGTGAGCTGGGAGCAGGTGCCGGAATATATGCATCTGGAAAGCGTTCTGGCGCCGGCCAAACAGGAGGAGAGCCGTCAGGTGATGCAGAAGGCCCGGGCGGCCCGCACGCAGGATTCGTGGATCACCCAGGAGGAGCTGGAAGAAATTTTTGTGCGCACCTACGGCCCCATCAAGGAACGCAGATTCGGCATGAACCGAAGCGCTTCCGCCATCAAAAACGGTACGGAAAAAAAACGCGCCCTGCCATCCGCCGCACCCCGGCGGGCGCAGAAAAATAAAAAACCGGAGAAAGAATATCTGCTGGTGGACGGCTACAATATTATTTTCGCCTGGGAGGAGCTGGCCGATCTGGCCAGAACCAATATCGAGAGTGCCAGAAACAAGCTGATGGATATTCTGTGCAATTATCAGGGCTTCCGGCAGGTGACGGTGATTCTGGTGTTCGACGCTTACCGGGTGGAAGGCGGACAGGGAGAGGTGTTCCGCTATCACAACATTTATGTGGTCTATACCAGAGAGGCGGAGACCGCTGACCAGTATATCGAGAAAACCGTGCATGAGATCGGGAAACAGTACCAGGTGACCGTGGCCACCTCGGACGCCACCGAGCAGGTGATCATCATGGGCCAGGGGGCCAGAAGATTATCCGCCAGGGATCTGGAGGAGGAGGTACGGGCCGCGGCGCAGGAGCTGCGCCGGGATCATATGAGTCCCCGCTCTTCGGATAAAAATTATCTGCTGGATCATCTGCCCCGGGAGCTGGCGGAGATGATGGAGAATGTGCGACTGGGACGGAAAAGTCTGGATGGCAGGGGGAAAACGGAAAATGAGGAGTGATTTATGAGCGGAAGATGGATACTGGCAGTGTCGCTGCTGGTGCTGGCGGGCGGCTTCTGGTGTTACAGCCGCCTGATAAAAAAGGATTCGAAAAATGCGGGAGATCTTCCGGCAAAGGGAGAACGGTGGACGGGGCTGGGACAGCTTGCCGCCTCCGGTATGGGAATTACCCTGCTGATTTCGCCCTCTGTAGCGATCCGTTGGGGCTGGGCGCCGGCTCTGGCCGCCTGTGTGATTGGGGGGATCCTTTTCGGGGCGGCATTGAATCTGGGGGCTGCCTGCTGCCTGACCGGAGAAACGTCCGCCAAGGAGGCAGATCCGGGGAAAGAACGGTCGCCTGCCGATTGGAAAAGAAAAACCATTGCCTTCCTGATCTGGCTGTTTGCCATACTGGCGGCGGCTGCCGCAGGCCATACGGCGGCGGCCAGCTGGAGGGGCTTTGCTACAGGAGAATCCGGAGAGCTGCTGCGCAATTCCGTGGGAGCGGCCGGGGCTGCTTCCTGTGTGATTCTCTGTGTGGCCGCCGCCGGTCTGGGGATTGTATGCAGATACCGGAAAATCAGCCTGCCGGTCAAAGCCGCGGCCGTTTTTTTGCTGATTTGCGACGCCGCATGGCTGGGGAAAACCTACCCCATTTATCTGGGGGAAACCGTGTGGCTGGCGGTGATTTTTCTTCTGGCTTTTTTTACGGGAATCATTCCGGCATGGGTACAGACCCGGCCCAGGGGGCAGATGCTGCTGATTCTGGAAGGAATCGTGCTGGCGGCGGGCTGTGCCGGGATTTTGCTGGGAGACCCCAGGCCGGCGGCCAAAGCGATTACGGTTCCGGATGGCAGCCTGGCGGGGCTGCAGGCGTTTTTCGCCATTGTTTTGTGGGGAACCGTCAGCGGTTTCGATGCGGCGGCCCTTGCCGTCTCGCCGCTGAGATATCAGAAACCGGAAGCTTTTAAAAAATCCGCTGTGGGAAGCGGGCTTCTGAAAAGCTTTTTCGCAGTGTTGGGGCTGCTTTTGTCCTTTGCGCTGACGGGGGCGGACGCGGCGGCCATGGGTCTGGAAGAAGCGCCTCAGTTCTTTGCCGCTGCCGCCGCCGGTCTGCTGGCGGAAGTGGGAATTCCCTATGATTTTACCATCGCGCTGTTTTTGATGGCGGGCTGCAGTTTTCTTCTTGCAGTGGTGGACGCGGCGGTGCGGATGGGAACGTTGGCATTTCGGGAAATCACCCGGCGGGATGGAAAGATGGCAGGCTGGAGTGTGGGCGCTGCGGCCACCATTCTTCCGGCATTTGGGGCTGCCCTGCTGGCCCGCCATGGGGTGGTCGGCGTATGGACGGCTGTCAGTTTCGCGGCTGTGCTGCTGCTCCTGCCTGCTGTCGGCGTCCGCCTGAAGAGACAGGGAAAAAAGGGAAGACGGTTATTGGTGGGAGCAGTTCTCCTGGCAGCCGGCGCGCTGGCGGCGGCTGTGCTGCCGATGCGGTAGCCCCCTGGGGGTAGGAAAGACAGATGATAAGAAAATGGGACCGGGAAAATTTTTCCCGGTCTTTACATTTCCATCCGGCGGGCGTAAACTAATCGTAAATGTAACGGTGCGCGGCGAAGGAGAAGGGAGGCAGAAAGGTGACGAAAGAAGAGGAGAGACTGTATGAAGCGGCGGCCCGTCTGGCAGCCAGGGCTCATGAGGGACAGGTGGATCGGGGCGGCACGGCTTATATACAGCATCCGCTGGCGGTGGCGGCCATGCTTGCGGATCCCGGGGACCGGATTGCTGCCCTGCTCCACGATGTGGTGGAGGACACGGAGGTGACACTGGAGGAACTGGCAGAACAGTTTCCGCCGGACATTGTGGAGGCCGTCCGCCTTCTGACCAGGCAGCCGGGCGTTCCTTATCAGGACTACCTGAAAGCAATCCGCGAAAATCCCATGGCCTGCCGGGTGAAGATTGCGGATCTCACCCACAATATGGACCTGGGCCGCATCCCTCATCCGGGACCGGAGGATTATGCCCGGAGAGCGCGTTACCGGAACAGTATACTGTATTTACAAGGAGAGACGAGGGAAGGATGAAACTACAGGCGATTCATCATGTGGCGATCATTGTATCGGACTATGAAAAATCCAGACATTTCTATGTGGATCTGCTGGGTTTTGAGGTGATCCGGGAAAATTTCCGGAAGGAAAGAGGAGATTACAAGCTGGATCTGAGACTGGGAGACTGCGAGCTGGAGATTTTCGGCATACCGGACAGTCCGCCCAGGCCCAGCTATCCGGAGGCCTGCGGTCTGCGCCATCTGGCATTTCGGGTGGACAATATCGAGGAGGTGATCGGCTGGCTTAACGGGCTGGGGATTGAGACAGAGCCGGTGCGGACAGACGAATTTACCGGGAAAAAGATGACATTTTTCAAGGATCCGGATGGCCTGCCGCTGGAACTGCATGAATGACGGGGGATAAGAAAAGATGGAAACAAAAGAGCATTTATTTTCCAACCGGGATCTGCGCCTGCTGCTGGTCCCGGTGATTATTGAGCAGATTCTGGCCTCTCTGATGGGAACGGCGGATACCATGATGGTCAGCAACGTGGGATCGGCAGCCATTTCGGCAGTGTCCCTGGTGGACTCCATCAATGTGTTGGTGATCCAGGTGTTTTCCGCCCTGGCCGCAGGAGGCGCGATCATCTGCTCCCAGTATATCGGGCAGGGAGACGCGAAAAACGCCAGACAGTCGGCGGAGCAGCTGCTTCTGGTAACCGGGGTGATCTCCATTTTGCTGGCGGCCATCTGTCTGCTGTTCAACGAACCGCTGCTGAAGCTGATTTTCGGAAATGTGGAGGCGGCGGTGATGGAAAATTCCATGACCTACTTTTTTTATACGGCCCTGTCCTTCCCCTTCATTGCCCTTTACAATGCGGGGGCTTCGGTGTTCCGGGCCCAGCAGAATACCCGGCTTCCCATGGTGGTGTCCGTGATTTCCAATATCATGAACATCATCGGAAATGCCATCCTGATTTTCGGATTTCAGATGGGGGTGGCCGGCGCGGCCATTTCCACGCTGATCTCCCGAATTTTCTGTGCGGTGGTGATTTTGGGATATCTGCGGATGCCCCGCCAGGAGGTGGTGGTGAACCATTATCTCTCCATCCGCCCCAGCGGCCGGCGGATGAAAACCATCCTGGCGGTGGGAATCCCCACCGGTGTGGAAAATGGAATGTTCCAGTTCGGAAAGCTGGCGATCCAGTCCACGGTATCCACCCTGGGAACCGCGGCCATCGCCGCCCAGGCCATGACCAATATCCTGGAAAATCTCAACGGGATTGCGGCCATCGGCGTGGGGATCGGACTGATGACGGTGGTGGGCCAGTGCATCGGAGCGGGAAGAAGAGACGATGCGGTCTATTATATCAAAAAACTATCCGTGATTGCCGAGGTGGTGATTGTGGCCGGATGCCTGCTGGTGTACGCGGCGGCACGGCCGGTGACCGTCATCGGCGGCATGGAGGCGGAGAGCGCCCGCATGTGTCTGCATATGATGGGCTGGATTACCATTGTGAAGCCCATTGTCTGGGTATTTGCCTTTATCCCGGCCTATGGAATGCGGGCGGCGGGGGACGTGAAATTTTCCATGATCCTCTCCTGCGCTTCCATGTGGATCTTCCGGGTGAGCCTCTGTATTTTTCTGTGCCGTGTCCTGGGATTTGGCCCCATGGGCGTGTGGATCGGCATGTTCACGGACTGGACGGTGCGGGGAATTTTCTATATGATCCGGTTCCATCGGCGGAAATGGCTGGATCATCATCTGATCGGCTCCTGAGAGAACGGTCAGGAGAAATGCAAAAGGAGAAGCAAAGATGGAACGATCCTGTATGACGACACTGTGTTATCTGGAAACGGAGGACAGCTATCTGATGCTGCATCGGATCCGGAAAAAGAAAGATGTAAATCAGGGGAAATGGATAGGCGTCGGCGGCCATTTTGAGGAGGGGGAGAGCCCCGAGGACTGTCTTGTGCGGGAAGTGAAGGAGGAGACGGGCCTTACGCTGACCTCCTGGAGATTCCGGGGGCTGGTGACTTTTACCCAGGAAGGGTACGGCACGGAGTATATGTGTCTGTATACGGCGGATGGATTCTCCGGCACCCGGAAGGATTGCGATGAGGGGGAGCTTGCCTGGGTCAAAAAGGACGGACTTTCCCGGCTGAATCTGTGGAGCGGCGATCTGATTTTTCTGGAACTTCTGGCCAGGGAAGCGCCGTTTTTCTCTCTGAAGCTGCGGTATGAGGGAGATTTGCTGCGGGAAGCGGTGCTGGACGGGAAGCCCCTGGAGCTGTTTGAGGTGCTGGATGAACGGGGAGAGAAAACCGGCCTGGTAAAAGAGAGAAACTGTGTGCACCGGGACGGAGACTGGCACGGCACCGCCCATATCTGGATTGCCCGTCCCCGGGAAAATGGCTGGCAGGTGCTGCTGCAGCTGCGGAGCCGCCGGAAGGATATCTACCCCGGATGCTTTGATATTTCCTCCGCCGGTCATGTGGACGCGGGAGAGGACCGTCCGGGGACGGCCCTGCGGGAGCTGGCGGAGGAGCTGGGAATCGCGGCGCAGCCGGAGGATCTCCGGTTTCTCACCCTCCGGTGGGGCGAGACGGATCAGGAATTTTCCGGAAAACGGGTGATTGACCGGGAAATCGCGGCGGTCTACCTGTACACCCGCCCGGTGGATATCGGCGCCCTCAGGCTTCAGCCGGAAGAGGTGGAACGGGTGGAATGGATAGATCTGGCGGATCTTAGGCAGCGGGTTTCGCAGGGGGATCCGTCTTTCTGCGTGCAGATGGATGAAGTGGAAATCCTGGAGAATGCCCTGAGTGGAAATGGTTTTGGGGTTAAAGAATAAGAGCGGGCCGGTCATACAGCCGGACAGAAGAGAGGAGACAGAGATATGCGGGAGCGACTGACCCCACAGGATGTGGAGAAAATTCAGCAGGAGATCGACCACCGGAAGCTGGTGGTCCGCAAGGAGGCCATTGAGGCGGTGAAGGAAGCCCGGGCCCAGGGAGATCTCAGCGAAAACTTTGAATATTATGCGGCAAAACGGGAAAAGAACCAGAACGAGAGCCGGATCCGCTACCTGGAGCGGGTGCTGAAAACGGCGGAGATCATCACGGATCATTCCGGCGAGGACGAGGTGGGGCTGGATAACACGGTAACCCTTTATGTGGAGGAGGATGATGTGGAGGAGACCTACCGGCTGGTGACGTCTATCCGGGGAAATTCCCTGGAGGGGCTGATCAGCACGGAGTCCCCCATCGGAAAGGCCATTCTGGGCCACAAGGTGGGAGACCGGGTGCTGGTGCAGGTGAACGACCAGTACGGCTACTACGTGGAAATCCGGAAGATCGAGAAAACCCGGGATGAAAGCGGCGATAAAATCAGAAGCTACTGACAGAAGACAAGCGACAATGAGGATATAGGACAGATACCCATGACAAAGAAGAAACTCATCATAGCAGCGGGGGTTGTGGTGCTGGTGCTGACACTGCTTCTGGTGATCGGCGCCAATCTGCTGGTGAGCGCGGCTCTGGTACCCTCTTTTATGAGAAAGCTGGAAGCCTTTCAGACCATAACGGAGGACAGCATGGCAGCTCTGGTACATACCGATGATATTGCGGCCAACCGGCAGGAGGCATATTCGGAGACGGAGCAGTGGCTGGAGACGGTGGACGCCTCCCGGCTTACCGCCGAAACAGAGGATGGCTACCGCCTGGTGGCGGAGGAATTTCATCCGCGGCAGGAGAGCAGCCGCTGGGTGCTTCTGCTTCACGGATACACCGGCTGGAAGGAGGCCATGTATCCCATTGCCATGGAATATGTGCAGCGGGGATTTCACGCGCTGGTTCCCGACATGCGGTGCCAGGGAGAAAGCGAAGGGGATTTTATCGGCATGGGCTGGACGGACCGGCTGGACAACAGGATCTGGATTTCCCATATCCTGGAGGAAAATCCGGATGCCGAGATTGTGATTCAGGGACAGTCCATGGGAGCCGCCTGCGCCCTGCTGATGACCGGGGAGGAGCTTCCGGATAACGTGAAGGCCGTGGTGTCCGACTGCGCCTATACGGACGCCTACGAGATGTTTAAAAAGCAGATGGGGGAATGGTTCCATCTCCCGTCCTTTCCGCTGCTTCCTGTGGCAAATCTGATGCTGCAGCTGCGGGGCGGTTATGATCTGAAAAATGCCGCGCCCATCCGTGCGGTGACCCACAGCCGGATTCCCACCCTGTTTATCCACGGACTTAAGGATCAGATGATCGATCCACAGATGACCAGAGACCTTTATGCGGCGGCTTCCTGTCCGAAACAGCTGCTGCTGGTGGAAGGGGCGGGACACGCCCAGTCCCAGGACAAGGACCCGGAATTGTACTATGAAACAATTTTTGATTTTCTTGCACAGTATCTGTGAGATTTCAGTGGATATCTGCCGGTGATTCGGTTATAATTGGTAATACCATGTGGCTGACACACAGGGAATAACCAGGAGGTTTTTACGCATTATGACATTGAAGGAACGTATGCAGAAGGGGATGCTCTTTTACGAGCACGGACACAAGGATCCGGTGGATATTCAGCAGGAACAGGAACTGGAGGCGGAGCGCCGCCGCTGCAAGGAAGTCATGTTTGACTATAACAGCACCAGGCCCAGCGAGGACGAAAAGCGTAAGGAGATTCTGAAGGGGATTCTGGGAGACTGCGGCGAGCACGTTTTCATTGAAAATCCGGTACATATGTCCTATGGCTCCCATGTGCATCTGGGAGAGCATTTCTATGCCAATTTCAATCTGGTGATTGTGGATGATATGGATGTTTACATCGGAAACCGGGTAATGATCGGCCCCAATGTGACCATCACCACCACCGGCCATCCGGTATATCCGCTGTACCGGGAACTGGTGGCTCACTACTCTCTTCCCATTCACATCGGGGATAACGTGTGGATCGGCGCCAATTCGGTGATCCTGCCCGGCGTCACCATCGGGGAGAACTCCGTGGTGGGCGCGGGAAGCATTGTCACCAGAGACATTCCCGCCAATGTGGTGGCGGTGGGAAATCCCTGCCGCGTGATGCGTCCCATCACCGAAAGGGACCGGGAATACTATTTCCGAGACAGGAAGGTAGATTTTCCCTATACGCTCAGGGAGGAGTAGAAAAAACAGTCCGTGATAAGCGAGGCATAATCTGAAGAAATCTGTGCAATACTATTTTCAGAACCGGAGATTTTATGAGGAAATCCCTCACCATATGTTTACGGATCAGGAGGAGTAGAGCGCAATGAACGGAAATGCAGAACTGTTGAACTATGTCTATCAGAATGCGGAGATGGGCGTCAATACCATGAAACAGATCATGGACCTGGTGGAGGAGGATTCCATGAAGGAACATCTCAGAAGCCAGCTGACTGCTTACGAAGATTTTCAGCAGGAGGCGCGGAAGCTGCTGAATGAGAACGGATATGACGAGAAGGGCATCGGAGCCCTGGACCGGCTGAAAACATATCTGATGATTAATATGCAGACCATGACGGATACCTCCGCCTCCCACATCGCGAAAATGCTGATTACGGGAAGCAACATGGGAATTGTGGAGGCCACCCAGAATCTGAAAAAATATGAACATGCGGACAAAGAGGCCATAAAGCTGATGGAGCGGCTGATGAAAACGGAAGAAAAGAATGTACAGGAACTGAAACGCTATCTGTGAAAGCTGTCCGAACAGAAAATCCCCTGCGGCATCCGGTTTTACAATCCGGATCCCTGCGGGGGATTTTTGTTTTCAAAGCTTTCTGGGCCGGAAAATCCACGCCCGGCCTCCCCGGTCAGATGTCTGCCGGATCGGCCGGAGCCGATTGGGAAATCCGGGGACGCCAGGCCGTCTGAATCCGTCCGATCAGGACAGAGGAGATGGTCACGGTCACCAGAGAACAGCCGATATTAATCAGCGGAATATAAGTGGCAGACAGAAGCAGTACCACCACATCCGTGAACAGATAAGCCTTTGACAGTGTCAGCGGTGTTTTTCTGGAAAGTATAAGCGCCAGCGCGTCATCGCCGCCGGTGGCGCCTCCTGACCGGACCACCAAACCGACGCCCACGCCCACAAAAGTGCCGCCCAAAATGGCTGCCAGCAGTGGACGGCCGCTCAGATTGGGAAGAAGCGGGCCGGTAAACTCCCAGAGGGAATAGAAAAGGGCATATCCCGCACTGGAAATCAGAGCATTTTTCAGGAAGCCTTTCCCTAAAATCTGAAGCGCTGCCAGATAACACAAAAGATCCAGAACAAATTCGCTGATTCCCGGTGAGATATGAAGCCAGTGCTGAAGAAGAAGAGTCAGCCCCAGAATCCCTCCCTCCGTAATTTTGCTTTGACTGTGAACATTGTAAAGTCCGAAGGACAGAATCATGACGCCGGCCAACAACACCGTGTAACGTTTCCAGCTGGCGATTCCGCCCTTATTGTTGGTATCCATAAGAACTCCTTTCTGTAATTGACGGCTGCAGGAAGAACCGTCAGAAAAACCGCAGAAATTTTTCTTGCATCCGGATGCCTGCTGCGGTATAGTCAGTATAAAGAATATAGCAGGTATATTGTCAAGGACTTTTGTGAAAAAGATAAACTGCCAGGTAACAGCGAAGCCGGAAGGCGGAACTGTTACACTGCCGGAAAAAGGAGAAGTAAAATGGCGACGCTGTTTACGGTGGGGGAGATGGCAAAACTCAGCAATATTTCCAAGCAGACACTGATTTTTTATGACCGGAAAGGGGTATTTACCCCCAACCATGTGGATCCGGACAACGGCTATCGGTATTATTCTGCCGATCAGCTGGAGCTTTTGGATAATATTCTGATTTTGAAGGAAATGGGGCTGTCCCTGGAAGAAATCAAAAACTTTATGGAAAACCGTTCCGTGGATCTGGCGCTGACCCTGATGCGGGAACAGCAGAAAAAGATGGATCAGCGGATGGAACGGATCCGGAAGCTGCAGAAAAAACTGGAGGGTAAGATCGAGATTCTGGAATCTTTCCAAAAGGATGAAAAACGGATTGTTTTTCTTACGAAGGAGAAACCGGAGTATCTGCTGCTGGAGCCGGTGAAAGGAACAGGCGATCTTCTGGAACAGGATCTGGCTCAAAAGAGTCTGCTGTGCCGGGCAAAACAGCAGAATTATCCCTATTATTACCAGATCGGCGCCATGTATTCCAGGGAAAATCTGAAGGCGGGGCAATGGCAGCGGGCTTCCTATATGTTTTTGCTGCTGGAAAATCCGGTGGAGGATCCCCTGTATCTGGAAAAACCGCCGGGTTGTTATGCCCGGGGATATCATACCGGCCCCTACCAGTCGTCCCATGACACCTGCAGACGGGTGTGGGAGGCTGTCCGCGAGAAAAACGGTCAGCCCGGAGCGTATGCTTTTGAATACTGTATATTGGACAGTCTCACCTCCCGCAGCAGCAGGGATTATGTGACGGAGATTCAGATTCCGGTGGCGCAGGGCGTACCGGAACACACAGAGAGGAGAGAAAGACGGAGCGCTTTTTGAGACAGAAGGGGTAGTTCTGAGAATTTTGTGCGGCCGTATGGCCGGGAAAGGAGAATCTATATGGGAGAAAAATTCAGATTCGGTATTATGGGAGCGGGCAATATCACCCGCCAGTTCTGTGACGCGGTGGAGCGCACCAAAACGGCTGTGGTGGCGGCAGTGGCAGGAAGGACACCGGGCAAAGCCGCAAAGCTGGCGGAGGAATTTCAGATTCCCGGTGTGTATGAAGATTATGAGGAAATGTTGAAAAAGGAGCAGCTGGACGCGGTATATATTGCGGTTACCACCAACGCGCACTATGAACTGGCCATGCTGTGTCTGGATTATCGGATGCCGGTGCTCTGCGAGAAGGCCATGTTCCGTACTTATCAGGAAGCAAAAACGGTTTTTGACCGGTCGGAAGAGCTGGGGGTGTTTGTGATGGAAGGGATGTGGAGCCGCTTCCTTCCCAAGATGGCGGTGATCCGCCGGTGGATCGCGCAGGGAAGAATCGGTGATGTGACGATGGCCCAGGTGGATATCGGCTTTCAGGCTCCCAGGGACCCGGCCAACCGGTATTTTAACCGGGAATTGGGAGGGGGAGCCATGTATGATCTGACAGTTTACTGTTATGATATCCTTACAGGACTTCTGGAAAAACCGGTGAAATCGGTGGATATTCAGACCATTTGGACCGATACGGATGTGGATGCGGCCGAGCTTTTGCAGGTGCAGATGGAGGGATGTCTGGGGCGACTGGCGGCCAGTTTTCTGACGGATCTGGGAGATAAGGCCGTGCTCTTCGGAAGCAAAGGCCGGATCGAAATGAAAAATCCCCATTATGGACAGGACTGCTGGCTGTATGAAGACGGACAGGAACCGGAGATGTTTGCGGATGACCAGGAGAACGGATTTGTCTACGAGATCCAGGAAGTGGTGGACTGTGTCCGCCGCGGGGATGTGGAGAGTCAGGTGGCGCCTCATCGCATGACTCTGGAAGCTTCCCGGCTGTATGATCAGATTTTAAAGACAAAAGAGACGGCCCAAAAGATTACGCTCTCCTCCATTATCGGATAAAAAAGACATAACTATTGAGAAAATCTTAATTTTATCTGACAAAACCAAAAAACACGCAAAAGATAATTGACAGAAATAAAGACGCATGCTATATTATCACCAGGCAATGAAAAGGGAGTAGCTGAACGCCGGAAACGGCGGTTTTGAAAGCGTCAACCGATGTTCCGAGAGGACATCCGTATCAAATGAAATAGCAAGACTTTTATTGTAACGGCATAGTTATGATAAAAGTCTTTTTTTTTCACAGACCTTGCCTTTTCATGCCGCGCCGGTGCAATGGCCATGCGGCCAATAATAAGGAAACCCTGAAGGATCCCTTTATGGCCATGCGGCCAATAATAAGGAAATTTATGATAGGATGGTCCCGTCGGGAAGGATGACGGGCGGAAAGAGGAGAATACATGGAAAACCTGAATGGTGTGGAATTGGAACAGGCGAAGCGTGCCGGTCAGCGGGCGCTGGAGAGCCTGCGTGAAGTCCAGGACAGTCTGGGGAGCGCCAGAAACTGGGGAATTTTTGACATGCTGGGAGGAGGACTTCTGACGGACATGGTGAAACATTCCAGAATGAGGGAGGCCTCCGCAAGAATGGAGGAGGCCCGGGCCCGGCTGCTGGATTTTCAGCAGGAATTGAAGGATGTGGAACTTCCGCTGGATCTTCGAATGGAAGTGGGCGGCTTCCTTTCTTTTGCGGACTTTTTCTTTGACGGTCTGATTGCGGATTATCTGGTGCAGTCACGGATCGGAGAAGCCAGGGAACAGGTGGAAGATGCCATTTATCAGGTGACACAGCTGCTGGAACATCTGAGTCGGCTGTAAAAAAGTAGAAAGGAGGACATTATGGGTTGTCTTGGAAATCTTCTGTGGTTTCTTCTGGGGGGATGGTTGAGTGGCCTTGGCTGGCTGCTGGCAGGTATCCTGTGGTGCATAACCGTTGTGGGAATCCCGGTGGGGCTTCAGTGCTTCAAATTCGCGTCCCTGAGTTTTTTCCCTTTTGGAAAGGAAATCCGGTACGGAGGAGGTGCCGGTTCTCTGCTGCTGAATATCCTCTGGATTGTGCTGACAGGAATTCCTCTGGCGCTGGAGTCGGCCATACTGGGCTGTCTGCTGTGCGCTACCATTGTGGGAATCCCCTTCGGACTGCAGCATTTTAAAATCGCCCGGCTGGCATTGATGCCCTTTGGAGCGGAAGTCATTTAAGACAGGAGAAAGGAATAGAAAAAATGGAACTGGTAATCGAAAATCTGCGGAAAAGTTTTGAAAAAAAGGAGGTTCTGAGAGGTATTCATTTTACCTTTGAGGACGGGAAAATTTATGGCCTGCTGGGAAGAAACGGCGCCGGAAAAACCACGCTGTTTAACTGTCTCAGCAGGGATATCCGGTGCGACAGCGGAGAATTTTATCTTCAGGAAAATGGAAACAGAAAGGAAATTGAAGCCGAAGAACTGGGATATGTACTGTCTACGCCTACGGTGCCGGAATTCCTTACGGGAAGGGAATTTGTCCATTTTTTTCTGGATATCAACCGGAAAAACATCGCGGATCTGAAAACGGAGGATGCGTATTTTGATCTGATCAACATGGAACCTGAGGACCGGGATAAACTGATGAAGGACTATTCCCATGGAATGAAAAACAAGATGCAGATGCTGATCAATATCATCGCACAGCCAAAGATTCTCCTTCTGGATGAACCGCTGACATCTCTGGATGTGGTGGTGGCGGAGGAAATGAAACAGCTGCTGCGGAAACTGAAGAAAGGACATATTCTGATCTTTTCCACTCATATTATGGAACTGGCGCTGGATCTGTGCGATGAGATTGTGGTGCTCTCCCAGGGAACTCTGAAGAAGGTGGAGCGCGGGGCGCTGGACGAGGAAGCGTTCAAAGAAAAAATCATCGAAATACTGAAGGAGGGAGACCATGCTTGACAGTTTTCTCATATCCTTCCGGTTGAAAATTACATATCGGGTCAACGGATTTCTTTATTCGCTGAAGTGCGTTCCCCTGGTGCGGAAACTGCTGCCGGACCGGCTGTACTGTGTCCGGGGACTGAAAATTTTTGCGGGGATTCTTGCCGGCCTGTGGGAGCTGGTATCCCTGTTTCTTGGAAAAATTCTGTATCTCTGGCTGATGATATTGCTGCCTGCCGGACTTTATAAGGGGGATCAGCGGGAGATATTCCTTCATATTTTTGCGATCTTGTCGGTGATCGGTATGTACGCCAATACTTATATGTTTGATCCTTCCAACGACAAGTATTACGCCATGTTTCTGCTGCGGATGGACGCACGGAAATACACGGTTTCCAACTATATTTATACCATTTTGCGGCAGTTGGCCGGCTATCTTCCCACGCTGATTGCAGCCGGGCTGCAGGCGGGTCTGGCTGTCTGGGAAAGCCTGCTGTTTCTTCCGTTGATTCTGGGAGGAAAGCTGGCGGTGGCGGCCTGGGATCTGCGCCATTACGAAAAAACCGGGGATGCCGCCAATGAAAATTCTCTGTCAAAGGCGGAATGGATCCTGATGGGAGTTCTGCTGGCGGCGGCGTATGGCCTTCCGGCACTGGGGATTACGCTCCCTGCCGGATTCGTGTGGGCTGCCGCCGCCGTAGTGTTTGCGGCAGGGCTGGCCGGCATAAAAAAGATTCGCGATTTCCGGTATTATCGGGAAATGTATCAGCAGATTCTGGCGGGAAAGCGGTATCAGATGGATTCCGTCACCACCACGAAAATTGTCGCAGATCAGGATAAAAAGTATATCAGCGCCGAACAGGGGATCACCAGCAGCAAAAAAGGGTTTGAATATTTCCATGACCTGTTTGTGAAGCGGCACAGAAGGGCCTTATGGAAATCCACCTGGCGGATGACGGCATTTGCGGCGGCCGTGTGGGCGGCGTGTACGGCGCTGGCCCTGGCCTTTTCGGAGGTGGGAGAAGGGCTCAACCGGTTTCTTATGTTTTCATTGCCGTACTTTGTGTTTATCCTGTATGGCATCAACCGGGGGTCCCTGACCACGCGGATTATGTTTATGAACTGTGACCATATGATGCTCACATATCCTTTTTACCGAAAACCGGAAAATATCCTGAAACTGTTCCGGATCCGGCTAAGAGAATGTATCCGGCTGAATCTGCCGCCGGCACTGGTGATCGGTGTGGGAATAGCACTGCTTCTGTATCTTACCGGGGGAACGGAAAATCCGGCAAATTACGGGATCCTGCCGGTGTCCATTTTGGCCATGAGCGTATTTTTCTCGGTCCACAATCTGGTCTGCTATTATCTTCTGCAGCCTTACAATGCGGCGCTGGAGGTAAAGAGCAAAATATCGGCGCTGGTATCCTGGGTGACTTATCTGATCTGTTTTGCCTGTATGCGGATACACCTGCCCACCTTCGGTTTCGGCCTTCTGACGATCTGTTTTGCGGTGCTGTACTGTATCGGCGCCTGCGCGCTGGTATATAAAAAGGGAGCGGAAACGTTCCGCCTGAGAAACTGACAGCTGCGGAAGCCGGAAATTTTGACGGTATTTGCTGTAAATGGCTGAAAATGCAAAAATATCGGATGAAAATTAATTGAATTCTCCACAGGATAATGCTACACTAAAAAAGCAGAAAGATACTTCTGCCAGAAAATAGATCTTTCAGGAGGGTGATGAAGATGAGAATTTTGGTGACAGGCGGCGCCGGGTATATTGGAAGCCATACTTGCGTGGAACTGTTAAACGCCGGTTATGAAGTGGTGGTTGTGGACAACCTGTACAACGCCAGTGAAAAAGCGCTGGACCGGGTAGAACAGATCACCGGGAAAAAATTAACCTTCTACAATGCAGACATCCGCGACAAAGCCGCGATGAATGATATTTTTGATAAAGAGACGGTGGACGCGGTGATTCATTTTGCCGGTCTGAAGGCGGTGGGCGAGTCTGTAGTAAAACCCATCGAGTACTATGAAAACAACATTGCCGGTACACTGAATCTGTGTGACGCCATGAGAAACCATGGGGTAAAGAATATCATCTTCAGCTCTTCCGCTACCGTATACGGGGATCCGGCTTTCGTGCCTATCACAGAGGAGTGCCCCAAAGGAACCTGTACGAATCCTTATGGATGGACCAAGTGGATGCTGGAGCAGATCCTTACCGACCTGCATACGGCAGATCCGGAGTGGAACGTGATCCTGCTCCGTTACTTTAATCCCATCGGAGCTCATAAAAGCGGCATGATCGGTGAAGATCCCAAGGGTATTCCCAACAACCTGCTTCCCTATGTGGCGCAGGTGGCCATCGGAAAACTGGAGTGCCTGGGCGTATTCGGAGATGATTACGATACTCCGGATGGAACCGGCGTAAGGGATTACATCCATGTGGTGGATCTGGCACTGGGACATGTAAAGGCTTTAAAGAAACTGGAGGACAAGGAAGGCGTCAGCATCTATAATCTGGGAACCGGACATGGTTACAGCGTTCTGGAGGTTGTGCATGCCTTTGAGAAGGCCTGCGGTCATCCCATCAAATATCAGATCAAACCCAGAAGAGCCGGTGATATCGCCATGTGCTACTGCGATCCGGCGAAAGCCAAAAAAGAGCTGGGCTGGGAGGCACAGTACGGCATTGATGAGATGTGTGCGGATTCCTGGAGATGGCAGAGCCAGAACCCGGACGGATACAATACGGAAAAATAGAAGAAAACTGCGAAAATGCCGGGTAATCCCGGCATTTTCTGTAAAGAATCAAAAAGGAAGGCCGCAGCGTCATCGGATTTTACAGACGCTGCGGCCTTCCTTTTGCGGGCCTTACCTGTACGTCAGATCAGAAGAAGATCAGTGGAAGACCCGGGAATTTTTTTCATATCTGGCTTCCGAAGTAACCTGGCAGCCCAGGCGCTTCAGGAGTTTCCGGTCCACATCAGAGAGCATCACGGAAGAATGTACCTGGCAGCCTTTCAGCTTCGGAAGCTGATCCAGCGCCAGCTTTGCCACTTCGCTGGAGGCGGCGCTGCTGGACAGGGCAATCAGCACCTCGTCCGTATGGAGCCGGGGATTCTTGCTTCCAAGATAAGATGTTTTCAGGGTCTGGATCGGTTCAATGCAGGCCGGGGAAATTACATGGGTCTCATGAGGAATGCCGGCCAGTTCCTTTAACGCATTCAGCAGAACCGCCGCACAGGCGCCCAGAAGATCCGACGTTTTGCCCAGAATCATCCTTCCGTCGGGAAGCTCCAGGGAAGCCGCAGGCCCCTGGGTGAGCTTTTCTTTCTCCAGCGCCGCGCCCACCACTTTCCGGTCCTCCGGAGTGATATGAGCCTGTTTCATCAGCAGCTCAATTTTATAGGCTTCCGACTCCTGACGGCTGCCGTCGGCCAGTCCCATGATTGCCTCATAATATCTCCGGATGATCTCCTGAAGGGAAGCCTGCCGGCAGACCTCATCATCTACGATGCAGTTGCCTGCCATGTTGACGCCCATATCGGTGGGGGACTTGTAAGGACTTTCTCCGAAAATCCGCTCGAACATGGCTTCCAGCACAGGGAAAATTTCCACATCCCGGTTATAATTTACAGTAGTTACGCCGTAAGCTTCCAGATGGAAAGGATCGATCATGTTCACATCGTTGAGATCCGCGGTGGCGGCCTCATAGGCCAGATTTACCGGATGCTTCAGCGGCAGGTTCCAGATGGGGAAGGTTTCAAATTTCGCGTATCCTGCCCGGATGCCCCGTTTCTGCTCATGGTAAAGCTGGGAGAGGCAGGTGGCCATTTTTCCGCTGCCCGGTCCGGGAGCGGTCACCACCACCAGAGGACGGGAGGTTTCGATGTAATCATTTTTACCGTAGCCTTCGTCGCTGACAATCAGCGGGATATTGTTGGGATACCCTTCGATGGAGTAGTGGATATAGACCCGGATTCCCAGCTTTTCCAGCCGCGCCTTAAACTGGGCGGCGCTGTTCTGTCCGGTGTACTGGGTGATAACGACACTCCCCACATACAGTCCTTTTTCCTTATAGACGTCGATGAGACGCAGCACATCACTGTCATAGGTGATTCCCAGATCTCCCCGCACCTTATTCTTCTCGATATCACCGGCGCTGATGACGATGACCACCTCCGCCTGGTCCGCCAGCTGCATCAGCATCTGGAGCTTGCTGTCCGGTGCAAATCCGGGCAGTACCCGGGAAGCGTGAAAATCATCGAACAGTTTTCCGCCAAACTCAAGATACAGTTTGTTGTCAAAATGACTGATACGTTCACGGATATGCTCAGACTGCATGGAAAGGTACTTCTGATTATCAAATCCGATTTTCATAAATCCTGTCCTCCTATATCATTTATCTGTAGTTGCCAAAAAAAATACATTACACAGTATACTACAAATGATTCCTTCAATGCTACTTAAATGTGAAAAAAAAATGAAATTTTCTGTTTCAAACGCGGGAAAGCGGGAAAAGAGTTGATTTATCCCCCGGAAATCTTTATAATAATATGGTATGATAAGGAGGAGACTATGGATCAGAGACCAAATAATTATAACAATCACCAGGGACCGGACGGTCCGGGTCCGGAAGGCCCCGGGGGACCGAAAAACCGGTCGTCGATCCTAATTCTGCTGGTGTGTATTCTGGCCACGCTGATGATTTGGACTACCTTCAGCAGTATGCTGAGAGGCTCCACGTCCCGGGAGATTCCGTACAGCAAATTTCTGGAGATGCTGGAGAACAACCAGGTAGCTGCTTTGGAGGAAGAAGGAGAGACGCTGACGATTACGCCCAGACAGCAGAAGGAACAGGGAATGGAGTATGAGTATACCACCACCCGGATGGAGAGCGAGGACGCGCTGCTGGAGCGTCTGGAAAAGATTGAAGATGAAAATGAAGA
>ERZ1643246.1418-NODE-1418-length-26148-cov-10.766987_pt1 | contig 26148 bp, 18 predicted proteins | sample MGYA00579265_ERZ1643246 | MGnify/ENA primary metagenome ERZ1643246 (study PRJEB29033, sample SAMEA4952261) | chicken gut metagenome | biome: Broiler Chicken; feature: Gastrointestinal Tract; material: Caecum | place: Ireland | collected 2018 | study: Broiler...
GCATAAAAAAAAGACCTACTTCCATTCGCCGTAGTAGTATACCACGGCGGATGGAGTTAAGTCAAGGTTTTAAAGTGTTTTTTTAATCAGCATTTGCTATTTCTTATACAGCTTTCTCCTCATCGGTTTCTTTCTTCTCTGTTCTTCCCGTTTTCAGATCTCTGTGTTTCTTCCTCAATCTCTTATATACACTCGCTCTAAATAATGTATAGATCACCGACACGATCGGAATAAAGATCAACATGCCCACGATTCCCATCAGGTTGCCGCCGATCGTCACCGCTGCCAGCACCCAGATTGATGGCAGGCCCACGGATTTTCCTACAACTTTGGGATAGATCATATTTCCCTCGATCTGCTGCAGGATCAGGAACATGATAACAAAGACGAGCGCCTGAAGCGGATCTACCATTAATATCAGAAACGCTCCCACAACACACCCGATAAAAGCACCGAAAATCGGGATCAGCGCCGTAAACGCGATCAGCACAGCCACAAGCAGAGTGTACGGCATATTCAGGATACTCATAACGATAAAGAACATCATTCCCAGAATCAGAGCCTCTACACATTGCCCGGTAAGGAAACTCGAAAATGACTTTGCGGTCAGGGAGCACACTTCCATGCACCATTCCACACGTTTCTCCGGAAGGAACGCATACATTACCTTTGTCACCTGCACGCGAAGCTTTTCCTTCTGCAGCAGTACATAGCAGGCAAAAACAAATGCGATCACAAACGTTGTCACTCCGCTTACGATAGAGCCGATGGCCGACATCGTCGAATTCAGCACGTTTCCCGCGCCGTTCTGGAAAAACGACATCGCACTGTCCATTAATTTGTCTACATCCAGATTCAGATCACTGAGCCATTTGCTGACCTCACTGTTATTCGTAAAGAGATCTTCAAGGAACCGCTGCGCATCCGGCACGAACGCACGGATCGTCATCCCCAGAGATATGATTGTCTTCGTCAGCTCCGGGATAACGACAAACATAACCAGAACTACCACCCCGATCACAATAGCTATGGTAAGCACGAGACACACCGGTCTTGCAAGTTTCCTTGCCACTTTTTTATCTCTCAGATATTTATTGCGGAATAACTTGTCTTCCAAAAAGTTCATCGGCACATTCAGGACAAATGCGATCGCTCCGCCCAGCAGGAACGGAAAGATAATACCGAAAGCGAAACCGATCCACTCAAAAATAATTGCATAGTTCCAGAGTGCGATCAGAATAACGATCGTAAACAAAATCAACTGCCTTAATTTTTTTATACTTTCTTTGTCGAGATTCATAATTCCTCCGAATTTGATAACGTTTCTTTTCTATCTTAACACATCTGGCAAATGGTTCAAGGCAAAACTGTATTTTTGCCGTCTGCCGCTCTGCAATTATTGTACCCGCATTCTATTTCCGTGAAACAAACCGCCCGTGCAATAAAAACAGAGGCATCTTACTCCCGCAAAACACCTCTGTTTTTATTCAGATTTTTATTTTCTGCGTCTTTGAATCATAATAACTGCTGATGCCCCTGCCGCAAGAGCTGCTGCCGCCACAATCCCGATCCAGAATATAACCGGCGTATTGTCGCCTGTCTGCACTGTCTTTCCGGAATCAGCGCCGATATTTCCAGAATCACCGGTGTTCTGCTGAACATTTCCCGCCAGCTGATTATTGCCGTCCGTCTGGTTCCCGTCCTGCTGGCCGCCATCGCCCGGTGCCGGCTTCTGTCCGCCTTCGCCCGGATTGCCTTCCGAACCCGGAGCTGCTTTGCAGACCGCACTGATCTCAATATTACCGGTCACAGCTTCACCTGCAATTACAACCTCTCCGGTTTCAGAATCGTAAGTATAATCAGCTTTCCTGAAAATACCGCCTGCGGACAATTCATTTCCTGCTGCTTTTACTGTAATCTGCTCCGGAAGCTGATATCCGTCTGCTGCCACGATCTTTCCCTTATAATCCTGATCTGCTGCGACGGTTTCCGGACCTTCAAAGCTTCCGTTCTGAACGGATACAGTAACTTTATAGTTCTCCGGTACCGGCTGTTCTCCTTCTTCTGCCAGCAGGATCTCAGAGCGGTCGCGTACTCTCAGGCGGTTTCCCTCTGCATCATGAGAAACAAATCCCACAGCGCTGATACAGGCTCCGTCCTGTACGAATTCTTCCAGTGCCCGTGACGTCTCATCAGAATATCCGATATAACCGTCGATGAATACCCGGCAGCTCTCGCCGCTGTCATCCTGAACGGTAATGCTCTCCACAATGCCCCCTGCGAGTGTAAAGTCAACAACCTTTCCTTTCACCCGCACAAGTTTTCCAAAGTTCGTGCCATAGTCATTTGCTTCTTTTGTGGTCACGTCCGTGATCACTACGTCTTTGCTGCCTTCCAGTACAGTCACAGAAATGGCCGACAGCTGCTTGTCCCCGATGTACTCGCTGACGGATCCGGTCACCTGTACCTGATCTCCACGACGGATATTGCTGTCGTCAATCGGGAATACGTTGATTCCATTGCCTTCCTCGTCCTGAATGTAGATGGTGTTAAAGAATGCGTTTCCGCTCTCGGCTGTTCCGTTTGCCACGGTTCCGATTACAGTGAACACTTCTCCGTCCTCACCTGCACGCGCCTCCTGGATGGTGCTGATCTCAGGCTCGACTTTTACATCACTCAGAAGATTCTGTGCCATGATGCCGTTTGCGTAAGACACCTGATCTTCCGCTGACACTTCAAAGTTAGAGCAGAATACGGTGCCGCACGCATAGACACGTCCGCTTCCCACAGCCTCTGTAGCCATGGATACCACTTCACCCTTCGGCACAACCGCAGTGGACGCATCGTAAGGAGCGCTATAGCTCAATACCGGTTTTTCATGTCCCTGAGCCGGGGCCTTGCTGTTGATAGAGTAGGTCGTATCATGTCCGTATACAATCGCTTCACCTTCCCCTACACTGACAGAACATCCGGAGTAGGAGCTGTATGTAAGTCCGGATTCCGCTACGCCTTCCAGAATACTCTGGACTGCCGGATCCGTGCTGTCGTAATTGAAATCGTCAAAATACAGTCTGTACGGCTGTCCTCCGTTTTCATCCTGATCGATCAGTTCGTCATCATTGATCCTCATGGTGGATCCCATGCCTTTCAGCAGTTTATTCGCCTGCTCGCAGGATGTGTAAGGCAGTCCGCTGCCGGCATCCTGATAATCCGCCAGGCCGCAAACTACAACCGTTCCGCCGCCGTTTACATAATCTCTGACTACATTTACAAACTCATCCTCGAATACACTGGGCTGTGCCTCTCCGGTATAGTCGCTTGTATATTTCAGCGGTGCAGAGATCACGAAGAGGGATACATCCTGCAGCATCTCCGAAGTTACTTTCTCACCCGGCTGTACAATCTTCACTTGGATGTTGTCCGAGGTTCCCATATTGATAAAGTTAGTCATATTTCCGGAATAGTATCCGTTTACATAGTCATTGTAATGGGTTCCGTCTATCAGCACTTTTGTAGCAATGGACGGATCGGATACGCTCAGCTTGAGCACGTCCGTAAATGTATATTCTTCTCCCCCGATCAGGGCTTTCAGTTCGGCGTTGATATTGAAGCCTCCTGCCTTGTCTGCGGTGTACGGAAAAGAATACGTAAAGGATCCTCTCGCGCCGACCGCACCGTTATCGCCGATCTGTGATACATCCGCTGTGTGGAACGGTTCTGTCTGTCCTTCCATTGTATATGTCAAAGATTCCACTGTCATATCATCACTCAGGTTGTTGAAGATCTGGCTGGAGATATTGATATCATCTCCTTTGATCGGCATAGCCACATCACTGGATGTATTGGAAATTCCCGCGTTTACACTCTCTCCTGTCCATACCGGTGCGGTTACTGCAATCTGCTTGTCGGCCTGAGTAATTCTCAGGTAATAATATCCGTAACCTGTGGAAAGATTATTAAATTCCACTGACGCGCTGCCGCCTGTAAATGTTTTCTCCGCCAGCGTCTGACCTCCATTTACTATGACCTCCACTTTGGTCTCACCGGCGGTGTCTGTCGGGTCGGATATTTCCGCTTTGATGTCGATCTCATCCTGCTCGTCAAGGATCGAGCCCATTGCATTTCCGTTCAGAGAATACAAAATGGAGAGATCATTGTCCTCCGTGGCATATACACGGTAGTTCTTCATTGCATCGTAAATAGCTTCCTCAGAAAGTCCGTCAGAGAGCACGACACTTCTTGCCGTGTTGGAGTCGCCCCAGTTGCCTTTGTGGTTATCCTGATTGTTCGTCGGAGCCACATGCCACCCCTTGTCAAGGGCTCTTGTATAATAGCTGTAGGACGGGAAATATCCAGAACTTCCGATAGCACCCTCTCCGTTACCCACTTCGATCAATGTGATCTGATTATCTATGACCGGATCATACAGGGCGAAATCCATGAAATCACCGAACGTATCCCCCGGATGGTTGAACTGGGAGATGGTCTCCGGATTCTCATTCAGTGTATTATAGTAAGCTTCCAGTACTTCATAGTTGTCGCCTTTTTTGTAAGGCGCGGCGTTTCTGTTTTCAAATCCTTCTGAATTAAATGTATTGATATGCCCCGGAGCTCCGCCAGACCACGTCATCTCGAATCCATAGATTCCTACGAAATCGCCTTCCTGTGCCGTAATAGCTCTTGCACCCTCACGTCCCTCTCTCCATGAAGCATTTACTTCCTCAGCATTCTCATCGCCCAGATGGGTTGTGCCCGCACTTGGAAGTCCGCTCTGTCCCTCAAAGGAGTTTGAGTGGTCTGTCAAGGCAAGGAAATCAAGATTTTCCACATTGGCTGCGTGCTCGAACGCCTGCTCCACTGTTCCTGTTCCGTCAGAAAGATTGGTGTGTGCATGAAGCTGTCCGAAATACAGACCGTAATCCTCGATCATCATAGGTGCTTTATATGTAAAGGTATAGACTTCACCAGTCTGCGCTTCCCCTTCTCCGTTCTGTGGAATACAGGCTAGAGCCTTTACTATAATCGGCTTATCTTTTTCCGGTGCAGCTGCGATTTCCAGAGGCTCTGTGTAGAGCTGTTCTGCATTTCCCGCCGCCGGATCTGCCGGCTCTGTTCCGTCAGTATTCATTGTATAATAAATCTCCGCACCGCCGGCAGCTTCCAGTGTGATCTTCTGGCCTTCCACCACACTGGCGCCGCTCTTTGGGGACGCCTCCACTGCAAGGTCCTCTGCTGCAGAAGGCTCGTCCGGCTCATCAGAACCTCCGGGAACATCAGCCACTTTATAAAAAGCCAGCGCGAACATTCCCTCACTGCCTTCTGCGATGTTGTAGTATGCACTCCAGTTTCCGTTGCTGTCATACCACTCCATGTATAAATTACGGACTGTATTCTTCACATAATAAAGGCCATTTCCTGCATCTTCAAGAACCCATTTATCATTCTTCCCGCCCAGAGGCATACTGGAAAAACTGTCGCCCATGCCGATATTCTGTCCATTGTAAGAGAAACTGCAGGTTCCGTCTTCATTATTTTTTACAGTCCAGACATCCATATCCGTGTATCCGGAAAGGGTTCCATCATTCTCCACTTTCACATCCGTACCCTGATTGTAATAACTGCTGCCATAGTCAGCAGAAAGGGCTTTGTTATATGCCGGCGCATAGATCACAACCTGATCCCCGTCTTCAGGAAAGTTTTCTTCCTCTTCTCCACTGTCAGAAACAGTGTACTTCAGTGTCTGCACCGCACTATACACACCATCCAGTACTGCTGCAGCTTTCAGCACACAGTCTTCGGTAATGACAGGCTTATTGTCCGTACTATAGAGCTCCCGCGCCTCATTTGCCGCATCTGAAGGATCGCTTCCGTCCAGTGTGAAATATATCTGCGCTCCCGACGTGGCTGCAGTCAGTGTAACTGCTGTTCCGGAAGCCACCTTTCCCGCCTGAGGAGATGCCTGAGGCGCTGCTGTCGTGCCTTCAGATGCACCGCCTGTTTCTTCTTTATAGAGGGTAAACTCTGACAGGTATCCGGCGGGATTTCCGCTTACGGTTGTAGTTTTATAGGCACGGAATTTATTCTGACTGCTTTTGTTGCTTGCCAGAACCACCGTGTCCTCTCCCTGACCGCTGAATGTAAATTTTCCGTCCTTACATTCCCATTTCCACTTATATTCGGTGTCTGATACACTGATCCCATTGTTATTTCCGCCTTTCGGCGCAATAAACTTCCCGTCGGAATCTTTAATCACAGCTGTATCTGCCGTCACCGCGATCTCCCATACTGTTTCATCAGCCGGAGCTGTTACAGTGTCTCCCAGATCTGTTCCTAGTTCCGCCGCCGGAAGCCAGTTATCATCAAACTTCTGCGGTGCATATCCGGTATCTGTCACCATGACATAACGGCCCGCAGCAAAGTCTTCTTCCGCAATCTTTCTGAAGGAAGTCTCCGCCGCCGAAACCATCTGCGCCGGCAGTAATGACACTGCCATAAAAGCGGCCATACACAGGGCGGTAAGCCGTACGCCAAGTGATGCTTTGCCTTTCTTTTTCATCTTCATCCTCCTCTTCTGATAAATTATATTGATAAAATCGGACGCCGGATTTCTTCCAGCGCCATCTATATTAAACTCTCTGCTTTTTTCCCCGCGCCATAAGTCTTGCGCTGATAAAAGCCACGAGAGGAACGGTCATCAATATTCCGATCGAGCCTGCAACACTCTGCACCACTTCCAGAGCAATGGAATCTGTATTGATCAGCTGCAGGAACGGAATGTTATAAGTCTGCACCAGAATCAGCATATTAAGAGATGACCCGGCGAATGCAAGAATCAGCGTATTTGCCATAGTTCCCATGGCATCCTTACCGATCTGCATACCCGAACGGAACAAATTTCCTGACGACGCATCCGGATTCTGCTCTTTCATCTCCCATACTGAAGATGCAATCCCCAGAGCCACATCCATCACTGCTCCCAATGCAGAGATCAGAACGCCGCATACAAGAAGACCACTTACCTTCAACCCTTGATCTGCCCCGTACAGAATCAGATTTTCCGCCTCCTGCATATTGAAGCCGTTCATAGGGGAAAGGACTCCAACCACAGCCACAGCAATGCCTGACACAAGAACACCGCCCACACAGCCACAGGCTGCACAGAATGTTTTCTTTGAATATCCGTTTAAGAAGATCAGCCCTGCCGCCGCAGACACAGCCGACACTGAAATAGTTACCGGTATCGCAGGAACTCCCCTGAGCAGACAGGGGATCAAGATAAACCAGATACAACCCAGAGTGAGCAGAAGTCCTGCCAGAGCGCCCACCCCCTTCTTTCCGCCCAGTGCTGCAAGCAGGCCAAAAAAGACAAGCAGGAAACCGCCCAGAACAATTCCCCTGTCATAATTAAATACAGATGCATAGCAGGAACCATTCTCATCGGTCATAATTCTTACAATGATCCGGTCTCCCTGCTGCACATCTACATTAAACAGCGCACTCATATAATTGGTCACCGTCATAATCTCGTCTTTATGATCTCCTGACAGAATCAGAAGTTCCAGTTCTTGATCTCCTGTCCGACGGCCCTCTGCATTCTTAAAATCCTCCTGTGTATTGTCTGACAGAACCGACGTCACTTTTGCCGGCGCGTACACCATACGGCCGGAATCCGCCTTATCTGCGTCTTTTCCGTTTATCCAAACCGCAATCCCTCCAAGGAGTATCAGAACTATAATTACAGGCAGCGCCCGCAATAATATGTTTAAAGCTTTATTTCTCATTCCCGCTGTCCTTCCATGTCAAATTCAACAAGTATTTTAAAAAGAGACTGTTAAATCTCTTCAGTTCTTTATGTAAAACCGAAATTAAAATTACGTAATATTGGTTAAAACGCAAAAAGTCCGGGAACTGTAATCTGCCCAAAGACAGATCCCGGTTTCCGGACTTCGTCTATACTTCTCATATTTTCATTTTCTATTCTTTTCCATACGTGATTTTTCCTCCGTATGCGAGGAGATCATACATTCAAACGTGCATGATGCCAATGAGATATTCGCTCGTATATTCTGTTACTGCGCCAGCTGGGCGTGATGGCTGCCAAGGCAGCAGGAGGCAGTACAGTTGAATTTTACGAGTATTCGATATATTATATAAATTGAATTATTTTAGCTGAATTCTATGCTTGCGCACTGCGTAACAATCAACGAAAAAGATAAGGAGGAAAAGGTCATAATGAAACACAGACTCATGAAATCCATGGCAGCCGCAGTCGCCGCGTACATTATCGCCGTGTCGCTGACAGCATGCAGCAGCAACGATAAGGAAGAAATAAAGACCGCCGATCTCAGCATCACCGTGACGGCCAATGCGGGCTGGGATCAGAACTCGACGCCCGCCATCGCCCACATCGAGGGCAAAGATGGCAGCGTAGACTTCTATCACGCCGTGATGCCCGACACCGAGGGCAGCAAGGGGACCTCAACGGTGACCCTTGAGGAGGGCGACTACACCGTGAGTTTCGTCAGCCCCATCAACTCCGACGGCTCCGCCTACGACACGGACGAGCCGGTCGATGTGACGGTCGACGCCGGCGCCGAGACCGCACCCGCCGTGGACTGCCCGATGACGCAGATTCCCGCCGATAAGGTAACCGACGAGATGCTCCATGACATCATCGACCAGACTAAGGACGCTGTCGAGAACGGTGACGAGACGCTCAAGGGAGACGCCGGCAAGGACGTGCTCGACAAGCTCGAGGGCAACGCGGCCAACAACCCGAACGCCTCTGGCGGCACCAAGCAGGACGCCGCCGACACCGACGCCAAACAGGACGGCACCGAAGCTGACGCGAACGGCACGACCGAGCCGGCAACACCTTCCGGCACGACTGGCGGCTCCAGCTCTTCAAGCACCGGCAACACGGGCGCCTCCGCGGACAACTCCGTCTCAACCGGTTCGGACTCTTCGAAGCAGCCTTCCCAGCCCGCTCACCAGCACAGCTGGAAAAACCACACAGCCACCAAGCAGGTGTGGGTATCCAACTGGGTCGACGTGCCTGACTACGAGACCAAGCAGGTGTTCAGCCACTATCTGTACGTGTTCTCTGCCGACGGATATTCGACGACCGACATCAACGCCGTGAAGTCGCACTCCATCGAGCTTGCTAAGCAGGGACTCTTTACCAACTACGCCGAAGTGCCTCAGTACACCGAACAGCAGGTTCAGGTGGGGTCCCACAAGGAGGACCACGGCCGCTACGAGACCCAGTCCTATACTGACTACCAGTATTGCGACTGCGGGGCAACGAGGTAACAGCTGCCGGATGCCTCCGTCGCAGGCGCCTCTCGAAAGAGGGGCGTCTCAGACTGTCAAAGCCCCTCTATTAAACTGTGGAAAAAAAAGAGGCATATCTGAGCATTGTAAAGCACAGCATACAGATTCTTCAGCTTCTCAGTTCATATAATCGTTCTATCTCGTTCCAATTTTCTAAATATTGTTCGAGCTGCTTCACATTCACAGATTTTATTGCATCATCATCCCATTTATCTATGTCTACCATCGGGATTATGTAACACAAGCCTACTTGTTTATCCACGGCTACATAAATATCGCAATCATCAGCCGTTATCCTTTTACCAATATTTCGATTATTATGAGTATCTATACCTCTTCCGCCTCTATCACGATCCTTAAAGCTTACAGTGCTTCCACTGATGCCTTTTACTTGTACTTTAAAAATCATTCCCTTATAATCGATAACTGCATCATATCTGCTAGACCTTACATCTACATTTGAACAATTATATCCTGCCAGAATAGCTCTTGATACAAACAAAAATTGTGCTGAATCTCCTGCATTAGCAGTCATCACTCCCGAATTTATATTGTTCAAATTTACCTGAAATCCGTTTTTAGTAATCATATATGCAGATTTCCGAACAACTTCAGACAATTTTTTCTTTAAAAATCGCTTTTTTTCATCGGACAATGTGCTATTTTCCAGTATGCTCGATGTAACTCCGTTACACATTGCATCCCCATAATCATTTTGAAGTTCCTCAAAAACTAACGACACAAAAATATTTTCAATGTCTTTTTTATAAAAAACAAACTCATTAGCCACATCTGCAATCTTGCTTTTTTGAAATCCATACTCCGCAAATCGGTCAAGCATAGTATGCTTGACTGCCGGGAGTTCCTTCACTAATTATTTTCTCAAATGTTCTTTGATGTCAATGTCATCAAAAACAGCTTGTGCAGCATTAGTTTTTTTGAAATCCGATATTTTAGTATTTATCGCTTCGATATTATCACTTACGTATAACTCTAAATTATCTTTGTGCGTATAATTTATAGCCATAATGCATCCTCCGATTCATGTTATAAAGCACAAGCGCCCATATTTTACACATAGACGCCCAATAAAACATATTCATTTCCAAATTATATCAAGTATGTATCGGTATTACAACAGCTCGGCCACTCGAAATCGGCTTAAAAAAAGATTATCTTTCAAATAAACCGCTATAACAAAACGGCATTGCTCTTCCAGTTGATCAAAGAAATTTCAATGAATTTCCCTATACCCATTCTGCGGAAACACACATCTATTTTCGCCCCAAATCGGTGGAACCCCTTGATTTACTGGGCTTTTCTCGTAAGCAGAGCGACTGTTTCCACATGCACTGTCATCGGAAACTGATCCACCGGCCTCACTCTCTTTAGCTCGTACCCGTTTCCACACAATACTTTAAGATCTCTGGCCAGTGTCGCGCAATCGCAGCTTACATACACGACTTTTTCCGGCTGCATTCTTATAATTGTCTCGAGCAGTGTCTCATCGCATCCCCTGCGGGGCGGATCTACCACGATTACATCCGCGCGGGCCTGCTCGCCGCCGTGTTCTTTTCCATATCTTTCATAATAATCCGGAAGGACTTCTTCCGCCTTTCCCGCAAAGAACTCAGCATTTCCAATCTCATTAAGCCGGGCGTTTCTCCGGGCATCCTCGATCGCCTGCGGCACGATCTCGACTCCATACACCCGCCCCGCTTTCTGCGCCAGAAACAGGGAGATCGTACCGATTCCGCAGTAAAGATCCCACACCGTCTCTCCGCCTTTCAGATCTGCGTATTCCAGCGCAAGCGAGTACAGCTTCTCCGTCTGTACCGGATTCACCTGATAAAATGACAGCGGGGAGATCTGATACTTAATCTTTCCGATATAATCTGTAATATACCCCTGCCCCCGCAGCACCTCAAAGGATTCTCCCATAATCACATTCGTCCGGCGTGTATTCACACTGACTGTGATACTGGTCATTCCCGGAATTGTACACAGAAGTTCTGTAAGTTTTCCCGCATTGGGAATAGAGGTCCCGTTTATCACGAAACAGACCATGATCTCTTTCGTTGTAAATCCATAACGGATCAATACATGACGGATCAGCCCTGTTCCTGTCTTTTCATCGTAAGACGAAACGCCATACTTCTCCATAAATTTCAGAATAATCTCCAGAATCTTCTGATTGACCGGCACACCCAGAGCACAGTCCGTATTCGCAATGATATCGTGTGTCCGTCCTGCATAGAATCCTGTAACCGGGCGTCCTTCTTTATCCGTGCCAAAAGGAAACTGCGCTTTGTTTCGATAACCGAACGGATCCGCCATGCCGACAGCCGGTTCCATAATACAATCCAGCAGTTCCGGAGAAAAACCTCCGATACGCTCCAGACTTTCCCGCACTTTCTGTTCCTTAAATGCAAGCTGCCTCTCATAGGACATTTCCTGAATCTGGCATCCGCCGCACTGACGCGCAAATCTGCATCTGGCTTCCACACGGTACGGAGACGGCTCAAGCACACGCATCAGCCGTGCATAGCCGTAATTTTTCTTTGCTTTTATAACTTTAACTTCAGCCCTGTCACCGATTACGGCATCTTTTACAAAAAGCGTGTAGCCGTCGACTTTTCCGATTCCTTCACCGCCCACGCCGATATCCGTAATCCGGATAACCGCCATATCATTTTTCTGCATTTTACGCTCCCGACGTTCTCCTCAAATTGGACTCAAACAGTCTGTTATAACCGAGCCATTCTGTTCCTGTTTTTCCTTTAAATATCTCTGTCAGCGTCTGCATCTTGGCATCTGCATTATCCGCAAGATTAAGTGCCAGCGCTTCTGCCAGCGCCGGTTTCTTCGGAGAGCCGTACTCCAGTTCCCCGTGATGCGCAATAATGCAGTGCTTCAGCTCATTGGCAAGCCGTTCCGGGAAATCCGGAATAGAACGGATCGCTTCGTCTGCCATCTCCACTCCGATCACAATATGACCGATAAGCTGCCCTTCATCTGTATAATCATTATCCGGGAAGGCCGATAATTCTCTCGTCTTTCCTATATCATGACAGATCGCCGCCGTAATGAGAAGATCTTTATTCAGGATCGGATATGCTCCGGCAAAATAGTCACACATATGGACCACGCTGAGCGTATGCTCCAGAAGCCCTCCTGAAAAGCCGTGATGCACAGTCTTTGCCGCGGAATGTCCTTTGAATTTTTTGATAAACTCTTCATCCTTTATAAAATAGTACTCCAAAAGCTGTTTCAGCCACGGATTGGAAATTCTGCTTATATAGCCGGTCAGTCCCTCGTACATCCGGTCGACGTTTTTATCTGTAGTCGGCATATAGTCCGCCGGATTGTATTCTCCCTCATCCGCTTTCCTGATCTGCTTAATATTAATCTGCAGATTTCCGTTATAGCTGATCACATCACCGTAAACTTCTATAAAATCCTTCTCCTCGTATTCTGCGATTCCCTGTGAGTTCGGATCCCAGACTTTGCCGTCCAGCGTACCTGTCTTATCCTGCAGGATCAGATTATCATAGGGTTTCCCGTTTCTTGTCTCTGCGGAGCGTTTCCCCCTGCACAGATAAACATTCCTGATTGTCTCACCTTCATGTAGTCCACTGATATATCTCATGTCAATCCTCTTTCTATCTTTATTATTCTTACTGCAACAGTTCAGCACATCTGACACCAGATGGCTGAACTGTTCCTTTCTATTCCCTGCTCCCAACCGTAACGGTAAATCTCACTTCTACATATCCGTCTGACCCGAGGCGCATTCCCCTGATCAGAACCTGTCTTCCGGTCTTCGCCTCCAGAACCGCACTCTGATATGTAACGATACTGGATACTTTCTCATCCCCGATCTGACAGATGATATCGCCGCTCTGTATTCCCGCTTCCATAGCCGGAGAGTCCGGATCCACATCCACCACATAGACGCCCGCCGGCATCCCCTGATTCTGCTGAAGCTCCGATGTGACCGTAGTGCCGTATATCCCGATATACGGTACACTTTCGCCGTTTGCCATAATCTCTATGACAGGCTTCAGATCCGAAACCGCATATGCATTCACGGCATTTGTCTCATTATCCTTCCAGACTGACGGGGAGATCAGACCGATCACTTCTCCGTCCATATTAAACAACACGCCTGTACCCTCAGAATCCGATACAATATCTGTGGCCATCACATCACACTCTCCATCGTAGAACAGCGTCTTATAATCTGTAGAGCTGATCAGGCCGAAACTCATACCGCCGGGATATCCGAACATATTTCCAAGGGCCATCACAACCTCGCCCTGCTTTGCCAGATTTGAATTTCCCAGCACAGATACCTTCACTGCATCCCATGTAGAATCCGATATACTGCCGCGCGGAACGCTGAACATAGCAAGCCCGGTATTTAGATCGCGTTTTTTTAAGGATGCGCTGCAGCTTTTTCCGTCATCAAACACAACATTCCACTCTTTTGCATCTTCACAGATGGAACTATCCGCAAGAATCAGAAGTTCCTGTCCGTTATCGGCAGTAATGATTCCCGTCACACTTCTGTCTATTCCGGTCATCTCCGCAGTCCAGTCTGTCTGGCCGGCAGCCGCCTGCACCGATACGATGCCTTTCCGGGCTTCCTCGGCCCTTTCATTCATCGATGCCATCATCTGCTCGTAGTCTTCGGCTGCCGCGGGCTGTCCGGTATTCTCCTGTCCTTCTGTTTCGTCTGCCTGAGAAGACGCTTCGTCCTCCGCCGGATCTTCATCCTCCGGAATGCTCACTGTCTCAAGATTTCCCCGGAAGATGTCCTGTACCCATGGTTTAAGCGCAAAAAAACCAAGGCAGGCAAAAGCCCCGAGGATCACTCCGTATATCGCGATCCTCACAAGCTGCCGCGCGAGCTGCTGCCTGCTGGTTGGTTTTGTTTTGATCGTCTCTTGTAAAAAAGAATATTTCTTCTCTTCCGGCTGTTCTTCGTCCGGTTTTGGAATCTGATCTTTATCATCTGGCATGGATCTGTTTCCTCCAAATTCTAGTATAACCGATTCACAAGGATAGTTCAATCATTTGGAAAATACTTTTCTTTATTCCGAGAATGGGGTAAAATGTTATGAGCACATACTATTATAAGGGGAAGCCATGAATCAGAAAACGCTTACAAAACTTGAATTTGACAAAATCATCTCCCGTCTGGAAGAAGAAGCCGGATCTTTCCGCGGCCGCCAGCTGTGCCGGCGCCTGAAGCCCATGACGGATCTGGAAAAAATTAATACATTTCAGGAGCAGACCGCAGCGGCGTACACCCGCATTGTGAGAAAAGGCAGGATTTCCTTTTCCGATGCCGCTCCTGTTGAAGAATCGATGAAAAGGCTGGAAATCGGCGGTGCACTGAGCATATCGGAACTGCTGCGCATCTGCCGTCTCCTTGCCAATGCGGCACGTGCAAAATCTTATGGCAGGCATGACACTCAGGAGGACGCAGCCGACTGTCTGGACGCATACTTCGACCAGCTGGATCCGGCCGCTCCTCTGTCAAACGAGATCGAGAGGTGTATTATATCAGAAGAAGAAATCAGCGATGATGCAAGCAGTACACTGAAGCATATCCGCCGCAGCATCAGCAATATCAACGACAAGGTCCACTCCACACTGAACGGACTGGTAAACGGATCTCTGCGCACCTATCTGCAGGATCCCATTATCACCATGCGTGGCGACAGATACTGTATCCCCGTAAAGTCCGAATACCGGTCACAGGTACAGGGGCTGATCCACGACCAGTCTTCCACAGGCTCCACGCTCTTCATTGAGCCTATGGCGGTGGTAAAGCTTAACAACGACCTGAAAGAACTTTATGCAAAGGAACAGGAAGAGATTCAGGCAATACTTGCCCGTCTGAGCGAAGAAGCCGCCCAGTATATCGAAGCAATCCGTGCAGATTACCGCGCAATGACAGATCTTGATTTTATATTTGCCCGCGGAGCGCTGGCGCTGTCCATGAAAGGAAGCCGTCCCGTCTTAAACAACGAAGGGCGGATCCGCATAAGGGAAGGACGGCACCCTCTGCTGGACGAAAAGACTGTTGTCCCGATCACCGTATCTTTGGGAGAGGATTTCACACTCCTGATTATTACGGGGCCGAATACCGGAGGCAAGACTGTCTCTCTGAAAACCGTGGGGCTCTTCACGCTGATGGGACAGGCAGGTCTTCATATTCCCGCCGGGGACCGCTCGGAACTTGCCGTCTTCCATCAGGTATATGCTGACATCGGAGATGAACAGAGTATCGAACAGAGCCTGAGCACCTTTTCATCTCATATGACTAATATCGTATCCTTCTTGAAAAAGGTAGATGAGCATTCCCTCGTCCTGTTCGATGAGCTGGGCGCGGGTACAGATCCCACCGAAGGGGCAGCGCTTGCAGCATCCATACTTTCTTATCTTCATAAAAGAAATATACGCACAATGGCGACCACCCACTACAGTGAACTGAAAGTCTACGCGCTTTCAACTCCGGGCGTGGAAAATGCCTGCTGTGAGTTCGATGTGGAAAGCCTCAGGCCGACCTACCGGCTGCTGATCGGCATTCCCGGCAAGAGTAATGCCTTTGCCATCTCCGGCAAGCTCGGACTTCCGGATTTCATCATAGAAGATGCAAAGAAACGGCTCAGCGAACAGGATATTTCCTTCGAGGACCTTCTCACAGATCTGGAGACAAGCCGGCGCACGATTGAGAAAGAGCGGGAAGAAATTGCAGCCTACCGACGCGAGACAGAAGCACTCAAACAGCAGGCTGAAAAGCGTCAGGAAAAGCTGGATGAGCAGAGAGACCGTATCATCCGTGAAGCAAACGAAAAAGCCAACGCCATCCTGCGGGAAGCAAAGGAGGTGGCCGATGAGACAATCCGGAACTTCCACAAATTCGGCAAAGAAAATATCTCTGCCGCAGAGATGGAAAAAGAAAGGGAACGCCTTCGCAAAAAGATCAAAGACACTGCCCCCGCGGCCGCTCCCCGCAAGGCGAAAAAAGCTCACAAACCCGAAGAGTTCAAACTGGGAGAGACTGTAAAAGTTCTGAGCATGAATCTTACGGGAACCGTACAGTCTCTTCCGGATTCCCGGGGGAACATCACAGTACAGATGGGAATTCTCCGGTCTCAGGTCAACATCTCGGATCTGGAGATTGTGGAAGAGCCTTCCCCGTACACACCGAAGAAAATGAGCCGGACCTCCAAAGGGAAAATAGGCATGAGTAAATCCCTCTCCGTCAGCCCCGAGATCAATCTGCTCGGCAAGACAGTGGATGAAGCAGTCGCTGAGTTAGACAAATATCTGGATGACGCTCTGCTCTCCCATCTGAATACAGTGAGAGTTGTTCACGGGAAAGGCACCGGAGCCCTGAGAAAAGGGATTCACGAATATCTGCGGAGACAGAAGCACGTCAAATCCTATCATCTCGCCGAATACGGCGAGGGGGACGCCGGCGTGACCATTGTAGAGCTGAAGTAAAGGAGGACATAACATGATAGGGAAACAGAAGATCCTGATCGTCGACGATGACGAAAATATTGCAGAACTTATTTCACTTTATCTTACCAAAGAATGTTTCGACACAAAGATCGTATATAACGGCGAAGATGCACTGACAGCCTTTGACACTTACCAGCCGAACCTGATTCTTCTGGATCTGATGCTCCCGGGAATAGACGGCTATCAGGTATGCCGCGAGATACGCGCCCATTCCGCTGTTCCGATTATCATGCTTTCCGCAAAAGGCGAAGTATTTGACAAAGTACTGGGGCTGGAACTCGGAGCCGATGACTATATTATGAAACCCTTCGACTCCAAAGAAATGGTTGCCCGCGTCCGCGCAGTCCTGAGGCGCTGCCAGCCTTCCAAATCAGATGACAGCGGCAGGGAAAAGCCAAAGTGCGCAGAATACGACGGACTCGTCATCAATCTTACCAACTACTCTGTCATATGCGACGGAAAGCACGTGGAAATGCCTCCTAAGGAACTTGAACTGCTCTACTGCCTCGCCTCTTCTCCGAATCAGGTCTTTACAAGAGAGCAGCTCCTTGACCGGATCTGGGGCTACGAATATGTGGGCGACACACGTACAGTCGACGTACATATCAAGCGTCTCCGGGAAAAGATCAAGGATCATCCGCACTGGAGCCTGAGTACGGTATGGGGCATCGGATATAAATTTGAAACAAAATAATCTGCTTTAAACAGAACGGAGCCTGAAATATGAAAAGTATCCTTCACCTGAAATTTATTGCACTATACATCATCTTTGGGTTTCTGTGCATCTTTACAACCGCGACCCTCACTGCCCAGCTTGTGAGAAACAGGTTTATGGAGGATTCATCACAGACACTGTACAGGGAGGCAACGCTGATCGCCAGCGATTATCTTCCCTCCTACTTTTCGGACGATTCCTCTCTCTATGCGGTACAGTCGCAGCTTGCCGCCATGAGGCTTTATCTGGAATCTTCCCTGTGGTTTGTAGACGCTTCCGGAGTAATGATCACCTCTTCCAATCTGGAGAACACATCATCCCCGGATGCGATCGAAGATTTTAACCCTGCCGAGATCGGCGGGAACCAGTTTATCTCAGGCACTTACCACGGTTACTTCAACGAGGAAGTCATAACCGTAATGGCCCCTGTAACAGAGGGTTTTTCAACAAAAGGCTACCTGTTGATCCACACCCCGGTGTCCATTATCAGCGAACGCTGCCGTCCTGTCATGAACACCATATACATTTCTCTGGGCGTCATCTTTCTGCTTTCCTTCATCTTCCTGATCGGATTCCAGTTCTTTGTATACCGTCCTCTGAGGAAGATATCCGAGGCAGCACAGCAGTACGCCATGGGAAATCTTGACTATGAAATCCCCGTATACACCCATGACGAAATGGGCTATCTGTCCGCTTCGCTCAACTATATGGCTGCACAGCTTAAAGACATGGATGATTATCAGAAAAAAATCGTGGCAAATGTCTCCCACGATTTCCGCTCGCCCCTCACTTCCATGAAAGGCTATGTGGAAGCAATGGCCGACGGTACGATCCCGCCTGAGCTGTACGGAAAATACCTGAAGATCATCCTCTTTGAGACCGAACGTCTTACTGATCTTACAGGCGATCTGCTGACGCTGAATGAATTTGACACAAAAGAGCTGATGCTTAATAAGATAGAATTTGATATTCAGGAAGTAATCAAAGGGACCGCCGCATCATTCGAGGCAGTCTGTACGCCGAAACATATTTCCGTGGAACTGCTTCTTATGCCCGCTCCGGTTATCGTCTACGCGGATAAAAGAAAGATCCAGCAGGTTCTCTATAACCTGATCGACAATGCGATCAAGTTCAGCGAAAACGAATCCTCCATTACTATCGAGGTGAGTATCAAAAACGAAAAAGCCTTTATCTCGGTAAAAGATCACGGTATCGGCATTCCCCGCAAGGACCTGAACAAGATCTGGGAACGCTTTTACAAATCAGATCTTTCCCGCGGCCGGGACAAGAAAGGTACAGGTCTCGGGCTGTCTATCGTAAAAGAGGTTATTCAGGCCCACGATGAGCATATCAATGTTATCAGCACAGAGGGAGTCGGCACAGAATTCATCTTCTCCCTCAGCAGAGTAATGTAATGACCGTAAAGTCAAAAAAGCTCCGGCGCAGGGGAATACCCCCGTGCCGGAGCCTTAATGATTTACAACAAAACAGAGAGATCAGGTCTGCCTGTCTTATTCGTACAGCATTGGCTGCACATTCTCATCTTCCATATTGTCAGCATCTACCCATACAAACCCGGTATCAACCTGAGCCTCATTTCCAATCTCGAGAACAGTCCGCGCCGCAGCAACTACTGCGGCATACCCCATCCCGAACGGATTCTGAACCACCAGCCCGTCAATACTTCCGTCCGCCAGAGCATCAAGCTGATCTTTTCCCGCATCGAATCCCATCATAACAATATCTTCTGTCTTATCCATACTTCTAAGCGCCTGTGCCCCGAGCAGCACCGTCTCATCGTTTGTCCCAAAGCACCCTTTCAGATCCGGATGTTTCTGCAGATAGTAGACAACTGCGTCCTCATCACTCATGGATTCCGCCAGTGAATCAATATCCTCCAGACGAGTTCTCGCTTCTTCGGATATACCGTCCTGACTGTCGTCTTCCTGCGCATCACCGTCCGCTGCTGCGGCTGATTCAGCTTCTCCTTCTCCTGACGCTTCTGCAGTCCACGCTGCCAGTTCCTCCGCCGAAACACCCAGCTCTTCCGCTGCCGCACTGCGCTTAAACTGATCAATCTGATCCATATAGATTGTTTCCACAACAGACACGCCCGGGTGATTTTCCGTGATTTCCTGCTGAAAAGCCGCCACGCGGTCTTTTGCATTCCCGGAAACAGAATCAGGCACGATCAGGGCCACTTCTCCGCTCTCCCCGACAGCTTCGCAGAGCTTCTGTGCACCTGTAACCGCAGCCTTACTGTTATCTGTCATGCAGGTACACTGTATTCCCTGATAACTGTTGCCTGAATCAAATGCCACGATCGGGATTCCGTTTGATATAGCAAGGTCAAACTGGACTTTCGAAGCATTTTCATCAATGCTGGCGATCGCGATCACATCCGGATATCTTGCCATCTCCTCATCGAGAATATTAACCTGCTCATCGATATCCTCATTATCGGCAGGAGCATTAAAAAGCACCTTTACCGCATCATTTCCACTGTATCCGAGCCTCTCATTTATATCGTCCGCAGCCTGCCGCACACCTGCGGCCACCTGTTTCCAGTAAGAGGAATTTTCCGTCTTTCCGATCACAGATATATAGGTGCCCGGCTCCAGATCCAGATCATCGATATTTGTATACACCGCAGGGCTGACTGCATCAAGATTAGCCTGCCACTTCGGCACATCCGGCGTATCCCCCGTAAAAACATCTTCGTCCTTTCCGGAACTGCATCCGCAGATCCCTGTCACCATGCATACGGCAAGCAACACTGCCGTAACTGCTCTTTTCTTCATACTGCGCCTCCATCTATTCAAAACACTGCTGTTTTCAAACCTGAATTTTTTACATTATTTTACTATCATACACCAAAATCATAAAAAAGAAAGTGATTTTTTTCTAAATTTTCTAGGAAGTACTAAATTTAGAACAAGTAAATCTCTTGTATATTCGAACTTATTGTATTAAAATGGGAGTAGCGAAAAGGGACAAGACTTTTTCGGAAATCAAAAAAGGAGGGTACATACTATGGCACACGTAATTAGTGATGAATGCGTAAGCTGTGGTTCTTGCGAAGGCGAATGTCCAGTAGGCGCTATCTCCGAAGGCGATGGCAAATATGAGATTGATGCTGATGCTTGTGTAGACTGCGGAGCATGCGAAGCTGCATGTCCTACAGGTGCTATCTCAGCAGAGTAATAGATAAATCGCAGAGTGATCACACGCAGAAGAGGCACTGCAAGAGGGTAATTCCCGCTGCAGTGTCTCTTTTTTTATTCAAATTCCAATTTATATAAATGCGGAATCAGGTAACAATTTGACGAACGATTGTTTGAAGTGTCCCGCCGCGCCTGTGCTATAATACCATTAAGGTTGAGGGGATTTTTACCTGCTCTCAACATACGAGGCTGATATAAGGAGGTATAAATATTAATGGGTGAGGTCAGATTTATGATTTCTGAAGCCGCAAAGCAGGTTGATGTCGAATCTCATGTATTAAGATACTGGGAAGAGGAGCTCGGCCTGACAATCGGACGGACAGAAATGGGCCATCGATATTATACAAAAGACGATATCCAGCTTTTCCGCTGTATTAAGAAACTCAAAGACGAAGGTATGCTTCTCAGAGACTTGAAACCACTTATACCTGAGCTGAAGGTCACGCGTCTCAGACTGAAAAACTCCGAGAGCGAAAACAGCTCCCGCGCCGAAGACAGCAAAGAAGAGGCGTCTCCCGGAGCCTCCGTCCCCGCCGCGCCAGAGCCGGCTTCGCAGAAGGCCGCGGTTCCCGCGCAGGCTGATGCTGCCCCGGAGGCTGCGGAGGTTGTCATTTCTCTTGAAAAGGTCGACCAGATCCGTGCGTTGTTCGGAGATGTATTCCGCGAAGTATTAAATGAAAATAACAATGTATTAAAAAAAGACATCAGCAGTACGGTAACTACTGATGTCATGCATGAAATGGACTATCTTCTTCAGGCAAAGGACCGCCAGCAGGAAGAGCATTTCCGTAAGCTGGACGCTCTGATCCGCCAGCAGCAGGCGAACCGTAAGGAATCTGCCAGAACTAATCCGATCATGAAACTCCGCAAGATCTTTACATAATCCTTACTGCTGCCGCAGTTCATTTCCGAAACGTGTGTACTGCGGCATCCAAGCAAGCCTTACGGTGCCGATCGGGCCGTTTCTCTGCTTGGCAATAATGATTTCCGCAATGTTTTTGTCTTCCGTATCAGGATTATAATAATCATCTCTGTAGATAAACATACAGACGTCGGCGTCCTGCTCAATGGCTCCGGACTCACGGAGATCCGAGAGCATAGGGCGCTTATCGGTTCTCTGCTCCACCGCACGGCTGAGCTGGGACAGCGCGATAACCGGTACATTCAGCTCACGTGCAAGTCCCTTCAAAGAACGCGAGATCTCGGAAATTTCCTGCTGACGGCTCTCATTCTTACGGCCGCCGCTTCCGCTCATCAACTGCAGATAGTCGATAATGATAAGATCAAGGCCGATCTCCAGCTTATATTTCCTGCACTTTGAACGCATCTCCGATATAGAGATACCTGACGTATCGTCTATAATCATTCTGGAATTACCGATAGTTCCCGCACCCTCGATCAATTTTTCCCAGTCCGTATCTGACAGATTACCAGTTCTTAAAATCTGGGCATCCACATGGGACTCCAGAGAAAAAAGACGGTTTACAAGCTGCTCTTTTGACATCTCAAGACTGAAGATAGCGACCGCAAGATTCTGGCGGAACGCCACATGCTGCGCGATATTCAGAACAAACGCCGTCTTACCCATAGAAGGTCTGGCAGCGATCAGTACAAGATCCGATCTCTGCAGTCCTGACAATTTATAGTCAAGATCGATAAATCCAGTGGGGATTCCCGTTACATTTCCCTTTGTCTTCGATGCTCTCTCGATCACATCAAGGGCATTTAAAACAACCTGACGAATCGGTACATACTCCTCAGAGTTTCCGTGTTCTACAAGCTCAAACACCTCTTTCTGGGTCTTCTCAAGTATCTCGTCAAGAGGCTGGTTTTCCAGATAGCAGGTATTCGCAATATCTTCGTTAATACGGATCAGTCTGCGCAGTATCGACTTATCACGCACGATCTCCGCATAATACTTCACATTCGCTGAAGTCTGCGTCCCTTCCAGAAGATCTTTCACAAATTCCATGCTGCTGATCTCAGGCGGAACATTTTTTTCTTTCAACTTCTCCTGCAGCGTGATCAGATCCGCAGGTTTTCCCGCTTTAAAGAGGTCGACTACACTGTCGAATATGATCCCGTAAGCGGTCTGGTAGAAGTCTTCTCCTGTGATGATCTCTGATGCGACCATAACGGCATCCTTATTCATCAGCATCGCCCCCAGCACCGCCTGCTCGGCCTCTATGCTGTGGGGCGGTATCCGTTTCATCGCCGCTTCTATGTTTTCCATAAAGAAGTCTCCTTTATACTTCTGTCACGTTTTCGTTCCAGCTGTTTCTACGCTTCCTCTTTCACAACAACCTTCAGTTCTGCAGTTACTTCCGGATGAAGTTTCACATTTACAATATGTGTGCCAAGGGTTTTGATATTCTCTTTCAGAACAATTTTCTTCTTATCCACATCAAGCTTCATCTGCTCTTTAACAGCCGCTGCAATCTCCTTGCTGGACACAGATCCGAATGTCCTGCCGCCCTCTCCGACTTTGATGGCAAGTTCTACCTTGCCTGCAGACAGTTCTGCCGCCAGTTCCTTCGCTGCATCCAGATTTTCCTGAGCCACTTTCTTCTCATTGTTCTTCTGAAGTTTCAGGTCGTTGAGATTCTTAGGCGTAGCCTCTGCACCAAGCTTTTTAGGCAGAATAAAATTTCTCGCATATCCGTCGTTTACATTTACGATCTCTCCCTTTTTTCCGAGAGATTTTACATCCTGTAATAATATTACTTTCATCTTTAAATATCTCCTTCCTCTATCATCTGGTCGATCGTCGCCTTCAATGCTTTGATCGCCTCATCCATATTTGTATGATCAAACTGTGCGCCCGCGGAATTGATATGTCCTCCGCCGCCCAGCTTCTCTGCTATGATCTGTACATTTACCTCGTCGATGGAACGGGCACTCAGATAAATCTTTCCGTCATAAATAGTAAGAACAAAAGAAGCCTTAATACCGCTGATATCCAGCAGCTCATTTGCCGTCTGGGCAGCCAGCACCGTCGGGCTGTCAATATCACTGGGGCACTGGGCGATGGCGAATTCCTCACGGTATACTTCGGCCTTGCGCATCGCCTCCGCCTTGGCACGGTAAGACGCCATATCATCCCGGAACATTTTACGCACACGGGTAATGTCTGCACCGCAGCGGCGCAGAAATGCCGCCGCCTCAAAGGTACGCACACCTGTCCGGTTCATGAAGTTTCTCGTATCAATCATAATTCCCGCGTACAGACACTCTGCCTCCACAGACGGAATTTTAATATCATCTGCAATATACTGAAGCACCTCTGCCACCATCTCACAGGTAGACGATGAATACGGCTCCACATAAGAAAGGACCGCATTTTCAATTATGTTGCTGCTCTGACGGTGATGATCGAGCACCGCGATCATGCGGGAGCGTCTCAGCAGTTCCGGACACTCTGTCATCTGTGGTTTATTCGTATCAACTACGATCACCATGGTACTGTCTGTTATATAGTCCAGAGCCTGATCCGATGTCAGGAAAATGTCATCTTCATAGGCAGGGCTTTCCGCAATCTCGTCATACAGCGGACGTACAGATTCTGTAACTGTGTTGATCACGATATGCGCTTTCTTCTCAAGGCTCACCACTGCTCTGTAGATACCCATGCATGCGCCGAATGAATCCGGATCAGCAATCTTATGTCCCATGACAATAACCTGATCTTTGGTCACGATAAATTCCCTTAAAGCCTCCGCCTTTACGCGGGCCTTGACACGGGTATTCTTTGCAGTCTGTTCCTTCTTGCCGCCAAAATATGTGATTCCGTTACAGTCCTTGATTACAGCCTGATCACCGCCCCTCGCAAGAGCAAGGTCGATCGCTACACGGGCATACTGATAACTGAGTGCATAAGTCGCGGTATTGAGTCCCAGTCCAATACTGAGAGTTGCAGAACGGGCATTTCCGATGTTAACCTGCTTCACTTCCTCAAGAATAGAGAATTTATCCTCGGCGATCTTCCTGTAACTGGACTTGCGGATAACAACGAAATACTTATCCTTCTCCATCTTCTTGACAATACCGTCCACATCGCCGATATACTTGTTGATCTTCCTGTCAATAAGGGCAACAAGCAGAGACTGCCGCACTTCCTCGACACTTTCCATTACTTCATCATAGTTATCGATATAAATCAGACCGGCGATCATCCTCTGGTCTTCATTTTCCCGGATATAGGCATTCAGTTCCGTCACATCCTGAAGGGATACGGCCACGAAATATTCTTCCTCCTCCGGGATCTGAAGAAGTTCCTCCTTCTGGCTGAAGCCCTGAAGAGACACCCGGCGCAGTTCAGCCTGATAGTCTCTGTCATGGTAACTCACCTCGAGCTCCACGTGCTCCATATCCGCCTTCGGAAATACACCGGTATGCAGTTCCGGTATCATGCGGTTCAGATACTTTTCCTTCCGCGGGCTGTCCATCAATGCCGCGAACGCGTCATTTTTCCACAGGATACGTCCGTCCTCAAGTGTAATGGCATATGGAACCGCCAGCTCTTTCAGGAGAGTATGTTCAATTCCCTTATACTGCGCCGAAAATTGAATCAGATCCGCAAGGATCAGGGATCGGTTGTAAAAATACAGACCTCCGGCAATTCCGAGATAGATCAGGATAAATACCGTCATAATAAAACCGGCTTTTTTATCAATCACATACACCCAGATATCCACTGCCGCCAGCAGGATCGTCATGATCAACGGCCAGCTCATATACATCCTGAGCTGTCCTTTCAAGCGCATTCTGTTTCTCTTTTTCATATCATTCTCACCTCATCCGCGCCCATATACAGGCAGCGCACAACGCTTATCTCAAAAAAGGAGTTTAACTTCCCTTTCTAATACTAACGACTTATTATACCATTTCTTCAGAGAATTTACCACTGTAGAATTTTTCCCATTAACAGTTCAGCCATCTGTCAATCAGGAGACGGATTTATGCTTGCATATATATCCGGCGGCTGTTTGACAGATGTACTGAGCGCCTGCTTATGAGCAAAGAGCGGCATCGCCGCTGCCAGCACTTCTGTGCGCCTTTGCGAATGGCGCGGGCTGAACTGTTTTCCTCCACCCTTCTGTCCCCTTCTGTCAATCAGGAGACGGATTTATGCTTGAAAAAACCGGACAGCTCAGGCTCCCCGATCTGTCCGGTTTTTATCTTATTCTTTCATTTATGCAGCTGACTAGCAGGTTGCTCCGCCTTTCAGATGCTTCTGTGCTTTCAGATTTTCTTCTTTTCTCGAAAGCAGATCATCCTTAAGAAGCTGTTCCTGTACATTTTCGAATCCGAGCCTTGCAACTGTATCGGCAAATC